>Ga0209148_1000228_pt1 | contig 92271 bp, 92 predicted proteins | sample AraplaCol_mMF_r2_2_FD_184288 | JGI IMG/M metagenome (GOLD analysis project Ga0209148, IMG submission 184288) | Arabidopsis root microbial communities from North Carolina, USA - plate scrape CL_Col_mMF_r2 (SPAdes) (version 2) | ecosystem: Host-associated > Plants > Roots > Endosphere | place...
CGTCAAGATAAAGCCGAGGATCAGCCAGATGTCGCGCTTGCGGAAGAAGCTGGCGAAGGTGGCGAAAAAGCTGGCGAGCGGATTGGTGCCCTCTGCGGCCTTGTGGTCGACGTCGGGCCGCGGCAGCACGGCCTGGTGCCACGCGCACAAGGCAAAGAACAGCCCGCACAGCACGAAGAACACGATGGCCCAGGCCTGGTGCACGTCGTCCAGCGACTTGGCGAGATGGCCGGCCAGGATCACGAGCGGCCCCTGCGCGGCCAGCGTCGCCAGCCGATAAAAAGTCGAGCGCACGCCGACGAACGCGGCCTGCTGTTGCTGGCGCAGGCCCAGCATATAAAAGCCGTCGGCGGAAATGTCGTGCGTGGCGGAGGCGAACGCCATGATCCACATGACGCTCAGGCTGATCATGAAAAATGAAGGCAGGTGCAGGGTCGCCCCGACGGCCCCCAGCGCGGCGGCCAGCACCAGTTGCAGAGAAACGGTCCAGCCGCGCTTGGTGCCGAACAGGTCCACCACCGGCGACCACAGCGGCTTGATCACCCACGGCAGGTACAGCAGGCTCGTATAAAAGGCGATGTCGGTGTTGGACAGCCCCATGTCCTTGTACATGATGACGGACAGGCTGTTGGCGACGATGTAGGGAATAGCCTGGCCGAAATACAACGAGGGCACCCACAGCCACGGGTTCTTGGATTGCGTAGTCTGCATACTCTTTCGTCGTCGGGCCGGGCGGCGCTGCCGGAGGGCCCGTGCCGCGTCAGCCGGCCAGGGCGGCGCGCACGCTGCCGCGCGCGCTCTCCAGCAGGGCACGCGCCTGCTCGACAGGGATGTTCTTGGACAAGGCCACGATCGCGACCTTGACGTGGAAGTCGCACTGCGCCAGCACCGCCTCGGCCGCCGCCTCCCCGGCCCCGGTCGCGAACGACGTCAGGCGGATGGCGCGGCGGACCAGCTTGGCGTTGGTCGCCTTCAAGTCTACCATCAGGTTGCCATAAACCTTGTTCAAACGAACCATCAGTGCGCTGGAGAACGTATTCAGCGCGATCTTCTGCGATGTGCCCGCTTTTAATCGCGTGCTCCCGGAGATGGCTTCCGGGCCCGTGTCCAGCGTGATGCCGACCTCGGCCTCATTGGCGACGGGCGCGTCCGGATTATTCGCGAAGCCGATCGTCAGCGCCCCGGCCGCCCGCGCGGCGCGCAGGGCGCCCAGCACATACGGCGTCGCGCCGGATGCGGCAATGGCCAGCACGACGTCGTCCGGACCGACGTTCGCGCCCTCGACGTCGGCCGCGCCCTGGGCGACGTCGTCCTCGGCGCCTTCGACCGCGACGAACATCGCATCCGTCCCGCCCGCCAGCAGCGCCACGGCGCGCTCGTGCGGCCAGGAAAAGGTCGGATACAGCTCGACGCTGTCCAGCACGCCCAGCCGGCCCGACGTGCCGGCGCCCACGTAGACGAGGCGTCCGCCCTTCTCCATCCGCGGCAGCGCGGCGGCGACGGCCGCGGCGATGCGCGGCGCGGCGGCACGGACGGCGTCGACGGCCTTGAACTGGTCGTCGACGAGCACCTTGACCAGCTCGGCGGTGGGATATTGATCGAGGGAAGCGTGTTGCGGAGCGGGAGTTTCGGTGTTCAGCATCGCTGTGTGGGTGCGACTCGGAGGTGTGGACATGACCAGTGTAATACCGATGACGCCGGGCCTGTCATGAAAGGATCAGCCGTTGTCATTCCGAAAAGTTATGCGGGATTGCCGTCCTTGCATTTGCCGGCCGCGGGCCGAGTCCGTATTCTCGCCTGCATATCCATCACATGGGGATGACGATGAATCGACGCAGACGCAATGTACTCGGCATGGCCCTGCTGGGCGCCACCGGACCGCTGCTGGCGGCGCCTGCGCGCCGGCGCACCAGCGCCCTGGACGCGGAACTCGCCGCCATCGCCGCGGATCCGGCCTGCGAACTGGCGAGCCTGTCCGTGCTGGCGATCCGCGCCGGCCGGGTCAGCTACGAGGCCCAGTTCGGCCGGCGCTTCATCGGGCACGATGGCTTGCCGGACAAGCCGGTCGGGCCCGACACCCTGTTCCGGATCGCGTCGATCTCGAAGATGATGACGACGCTCGGCCTGCTGCGTTTATATGAAAACGGCAAGGTGAACCTCGATGCCGACGTCTCCGGCTATCTCGGCTTCAAGCTGCGCAATCCGCATTTTCCCGACCAGGCCATCACCCTGCGCCACCTGCTCACGCACACGTCCTCGCTGCGCGACGAGGCCGGCTATTCCTGGGGGGCGGACGTCGCGCTGAAGGACGTGCTCCTGCCCGGCGACGCCAGGATGTACGCGACGAACGCCGGTCCCGGCGCATATTTTACGTACTGCAACCTCGGCTGGGGCATCATCGGCACCGTGATGGAGAGAATCACCGGCGAACGCTTCGACCGCCTGATGCGGCGCCTGTTGATCGACCCGCTCGGGCTGCAGGCCGGCTACCACCCAGCGGAACTATCGCCCGCGGCGCGCGCGAACCTCGCCACCCTGTACCGCAAGCGCACGGTCGACACCGAAGTATGGGATGCCGCGGGCCCATGGATCGCCCAGGCCGACGACTACAGCATCAAACCGCCGCCCGCCATCGACCGTTATTCGATCGGCACGAACGCGACGCCGTTCAGCCCGACGGGCGGCCTGCGCATCAGTGCGCGCGACATGGGCGTCGTGATGCGCATGCTGATGGGAAGCGGCCCGCGCCTGTTGCAACCGGCTACGCTGGACCTGATGTTCAGCCGCCAGTGGACCTACGACGGCCGCAATGGCGACACCGCGGACGGCCTGTTCCGGTGCTGGGGTCTCGGCAACGAGCAATTCCCGGACGCGCCCGGCACGCGCGTGGTCGAAGGCGGCGGCTTCCCGGCCGTCGGGCACCTGGGCGATGCCTATGGGCTGATGTCGGTGTTCGTTTTTGATCCGGCACGTCGGCACGGGATGATCGTGCTGGCGGGCGGCACGTCGACGGATCCGTTCGCGCCCGCCAACAAGGGACGGTATTCGTCGCTGGCGCGCTTCCAGGAGCGCATCCTGACGGCGTTATACGAAGGCGCCATAACATGAACCGCGGTTATGCCCGCCCGCTCTACATTCATTAGCCGAGCGCAAGACCAGCCCCTAAGCTTCATTGCATGTCAATGATCGAGCGAGCACGGATGCAACAAGTAATCGTCATCGGCGGCGGCGTGGTCGGCCTGACATCGGCCTGGTGGCTGCTCGAGGCCGGCTACCGCGTCACGCTGGTGGAACGTGCGCCAGGCGTCGGCACCGGGACCAGCTACCGCAATGGCGGGCAGCTGAGCTACCGCTACGTGTCGCCGCTGGCGGACGCGGGCGTGCCATTAAAGGCATTGCAATGGCTATTCCAGGAACACGGCCCGCTGCGTTTCCGTCCGCAGTTCGACGCACACCAGTGGCGCTGGCTGGCGGCCTTCCTCGCCAACTGCCGCGCCGACCTGAATCGCAAGACGACGAATCAACTGCTGGCGCTGGGCGAGCTGTCGCGCCGCGCGATGGCGTCGCTGGAACCGGCCGTCCCGCTGGCGTCGTTCCAGTGGCGCGATGCGGGCAAGCTGGTCGTGTATCGCACCCGTGCGGCGTTCGATGCGGCGACGGCGAAACCGGACGCGGGCGGCACGCGCCAAGTGTGGGACGCGGCCGAATGCGTCGCGCGCGAACCGGCGCTGGCCGCGATGGAAGACAAGCTCGCGGGCGGCATCTACAACAGCGGCGAGGCCGTGGCCGACTGCTACGCCTTCTGCGTGGCGCTGGCCGAGTGCATCGCCGCGCATCCGCGCTTCGACGGTGTTATCCACGGCGAGGCGCAGCGCTTCGTCACCGGCGGCGGCAGGGTCATTGGCGTGCAGACGTCGGCCGGATTGCTGGCGGCCGACTCGTACGTGCTGGCGGCCGGCATGCAGAGCCGCGCGCTGGGGGAGTCGGTGGGCATGTCCTTGCCGATCTACCCGCTGAAGGGCTATAGCCTGACGGCGCCCATCCGCCAGGACGACGTGGCGCCCGAGATCAGCGTCACCGACTTCGAACGGAAAGTCCTGTATGCACGCATCGGCGACAAGCTGCGGGTGGCGGCGATGGTCGACATGGTCGGCGAAGACCTGAGCCTGAATCCGAAGCGCCTGGACAGCCTCACGCGCCAGGTGAAGGAAACGATGCCGCGCGCCGCCGACTACACGCAGATCACGCCGTGGGCCGGCCTGCGCCCGGCGACGCCGAACAGCGCCCCGATCATCGGCGCCACGCCGTATGCCAACCTGTGGCTGAACGTGGGGCACGGACCGCTGGGGTTCACGTTTGCGTGCGGCACGGCGAGCCTGCTGGCTGATCTGATGCGGGGGAAGGTGCCGCCGTTTGGGTTGGATGGGTTGACGCTGGCTTAGTCAGCCGCTTTGGCTATCGACCTGCACCCCACACTCCTCCAGCCGCAGCCGGGTCTTGCTGTGGTCGTCGATAGTGACCGTGATGTCGACGAAGCTGCCCGGCTTCATGCTGTCGCACGGCACGCGCAAGTGGTATTGGCCCGGCTTGACATCGACCGGCTGGCCGCGCCGCGCGATGGCATCGGCCAGGTCGCCCGCCTGCACGCGCTCGAAAAAGCGCGGCTGCGCACGCTTGGGTGGGTCTTTCTCGACCGTGACTTCGGCCGCCACGGCCGCGGCCACGACGTTCAACAGCGCGGCAGCGAGGACAATCCTGCGGAATGCGGTCATGAGTAGCTCCTTCAGGGGTCGATATATTGTATTTTATACAATCTAGAAATCCGTTTGTGCCATTCTTGCATCACTTTTCGACACAAGAACAGGGAAAAGACGTCGAACAGCCATCCCACACACGACGATACAAAAATTTTCTCCGCCCATTTAATGGGCAGTTCTTTTATTTTCGGCAAAAGATCTGCACAGATGCGCTAATTGTTGTTCATCTTCCGTTATCGCGCACGGCAGTCCCGCTCACCCTGGCGCTGGAAATGGCGGATAATTGCCGCCATGTCTACCCCTGCGAAGCCTCTCCCCTGTCCTTGCGGCGGCCCGTCGATCATGCGCTGCTGCGGCCCCTTCATCGCCGGCGCGGAACTGCCGCCCACGGCCGAGGTGCTGATGCGATCCCGCTACACGGCCTTCGTGATGCGGGACGAGGCTTACCTGCGCGCCACCTGGCACCCGAGTACCCGCCCGACGGAACCGATCATCGACCAAAATCAAAAGGTTCAGTGGCTCGGACTTGAGATAAAATCTGCTTTACGTTTACGTCAACGTCAAGCAGACCTGCCGGACAATCCCAACGAGGACACCGTCGAATTCGTCGCCCGCTTCAAGGTCCACGGCCGCGCCCACCGGTTGCACGAAGTCAGCCGGTTCCTGCGCGAGCCGGACCCCGCCGTGGGCGGCAAGATGCGGTGGTTCTATGTGGACGGCAGTTTCCCTGAATAAAACCGCGCCCAGCCGCGAACAGCAGGAGACAGGATCCGATGCCCCAGATCGACACGAAACTCAACCCGCGCAGCGACGACTTCAAAGCCAACGCCGCCGCCATGCAAACCCTCGTCGACGACTTGCGCGCCAAAGTGGCGCAGGTTGCCAAGGGTGGCGGCGAGGCCGCGTGCGCCAAGCACGTCGCGCGCGGCAAGCTGCTGCCGCGCGAGCGCGTGCAGATGCTGCTCGATCCGGGCACGCCGTTCCTCGAATTTTCCCAGATGGCCGCGTACGCGATGTACGACGATGCGGCACCGAGCGCCGGCATCATCACGGGCATCGGCCGCGTGGCGGGCCAGGAGTGCGTGATCGTCTGTAACGACGCCACCGTCAAGGGCGGCACGTATTATCCGATGACGGTCAAAAAACACCTGCGCGCGCAGGAGATCGCCGAACAGAACAAGCTCCCTTGCATCTACCTCGTCGACTCGGGCGGCGCCAACCTGCCGAACCAGGACGACGTGTTCCCCGACCGCGACCACTTCGGCCGCATCTTTTATAACCAGGCGAATTTGTCGGCGCAGGGCGTTCCGCAGATCGCCGTCGTGATGGGGTCGTGCACGGCCGGCGGCGCGTACGTGCCGGCGATGAGCGACGAATCCATCATCGTCAAGGAACAGGGCACGATCTTCCTGGGCGGCCCGCCGCTGGTAAAAGCGGCGACGGGCGAAGTCGTCACGGCCGAAGACCTGGGCGGCGGCGACGTGCACACGCGACTGTCCGGCGTCGCCGATCACCTGGCGCAGGACGACACGCACGCGCTGGCGCTCGCGCGCACGATCGTATCGAACCTGAACCGGGTCAAGCCGCAGCAGGGCGCGCTGCGTGAAAGCATCGAACCGAAATACGCCCCGGAAGAACTGTACGGCATCATCCCGGTCGACACCCGCAAACCCTTCGACGTGCGCGAAGTCATCGCCCGCATCGTCGACGGCAGCGCCTTCGATGAGTTCAAGGCCAGATACGGCACGACGCTCGTCTGCGGCTTCGCCCACATCTTCGGCATGAAGGTCGGGATCATCGCCAACAACGGCATCCTGTTTTCGGAATCCGCATTGAAAGGCACGCACTTCATCGAACTGTGCTGCCAACGCAAAATCCCGCTCGTCTTCCTGCAGAACATCACCGGCTTCATGGTCGGCCGCAAATACGAAAACGAAGGCATTGCCCGCAACGGCGCCAAGATGGTGACCGCGGTCGCGACGGCGTCCGTGCCGAAATTCACCGTGATCATCGGCGGCTCGTTCGGCGCCGGCAATTACGGCATGTGCGGCCGCGCCTTTTCGCCGCGCTTCCTGTGGATGTGGCCGAACGCGCGCATCTCCGTGATGGGCGGCGACCAGGCGGCGTCCGTTCTCGCCACCGTCAAGCGCGACGGCATCGAGGCGCGCGGCGGCCAGTGGACGGCGGATGACGAAGCCGCGTTCAAGCAGCCGATCAAGGACCAGTACGAACACCAGGGCCACCCCTATTATGCGACGGCGCGCCTGTGGGACGACGGCGTCATCGATCCGGCCGACACGCGCATGGTGCTGGGCCTGGGTCTCTCGGCCGCGCTGAACGCGCCGATCCCGGACACGAAATTCGGCGTGTTCCGCATGTGAGGCGAATGACTATGGACTATCAGACTCTCACCGTCACGATCACGGACCGCATCGGCACCGTCACGCTGAACCGCCCCGACCTGCGCAACGCCTTCAATGAGCTCTGCATCGCCGAACTGGCTCTCGCCTTCGACGAACTGGGACGCAACGAACTCGTACGCGCCATCGTGCTGGCCGCGAACGGCCCCGCGTTCTGCGCCGGCGCGGACCTGAACTGGATGAAGAAGATGGCGGCTTATTCGGACAGCGAAAACCGCGCCGACGCCATGCGCCTCGCCGACATGCTGCGCACCATTTATATGTGCCCGAAGCCCGTCGTGGCCAAGGTGCAGGGCGACTGCTACGCCGGCGGCATGGGCCTCGTGGCCGCGTGCGACGTCGTCGTGTCGGTCGACACGGCGAATTTCTGCCTGTCCGAAGTGAAGCTGGGCCTGATCCCCGCGACGATCTCGCCGTACGTGATCAAGGCGATGGGCGAGCAGGCCGCGCGCCGATACTTCCTCACGGCCGAGCGCTTCGACGCGCGGGAAGCCCACCGCATCGGCTTCGTGCACGAGGTCGTGCCGGCCGAAGAACTCGACACGAAGGTCGCGGGCATCGTGCACGCGCTGGCCAACAACAGCCCGAACGCGGTGAGCGCAGCGAAACGACTCGTGCGCGAGATCGTCGGCCAGCCCGTGACGGAAGCACTGCTGGAAGACACCGCGAACCGCATCGCCGGCATCCGCGCATCGCTCGAAGGACGCGAAGGCGTTGCCTCCTTTCTTGAAAAACGCCGGCCCTCGTGGCTGGAATAGCACGACCCGATAGGATTTGAATGTTGAAGCAGACCACCTCCAACGACTGGATCGCGCGCAGCCTGCGCAGCGTCTGGCATCCATGCACGCAAATGCAGCACCACGAAGAGGTGCCGCTGATCGCCGTCAGCCACGCCAAGGGGCCGTGGTTGGTCGACCATGAAGGCCGGCGCTACCTGGACGGCATCAGTTCGTGGTGGGTGAACCTGTTCGGCCACGCCAACCCGCGCATCAACGCGGCATTGAAGGACCAGCTGGACAAGCTCGAACACGCGATGCTCGCCGGTTTTACGCACGAGCCGGTGATCGAGTTGTCCGAGCAGCTGGCCGCGCTGACCGGCCACGCGCTGGGTCACGCGTTCTATGCCTCCGACGGCGCGTCGGCCGTCGAGATCGCGCTGAAAATGAGTTTTCATTACTGGCGCAACGCCGGCTTCGCGGACAAGCAGGAATTCGTCTGCCTGCAGGGTTCCTACCACGGCGAGACCGTCGGCGCGCTGGGCGTCACCGACGTCGCGCTGTTCAAGGATGCCTACGGCCCGCTGCTGCGCGCTGCGCGGACGGTGTCGTCGCCGGATGCGCGCAACGCCGTCGACGGCGAGTCCGCGCAGGACGTCGCGCTGCGTGCCGCCAAGGATGTAGAGGCGCTGTTCGCCGAGCGCGCCGACAAGATCGCCGCCATCATCGTCGAGCCGCTCGTGCAGTGCGCGACCGGCATGGCCATGCACGACCCGCTGTACCTGCAGCGCCTGCGCGAGCTGTGCGACAAGTACCACGTGCACCTGATCGCCGACGAGATCGCGGTCGGGTGCGGGCGCACCGGCACGTTCTTCGCATGCGAGCAGGCGGCGATCTGGCCGGACTTCATGTGCCTGTCAAAAGGCATCAGCGGCGGCTACCTGCCGCTGTCGCTGGTGCTCACCACCGACAAGGTCTACGAGGCGTTCTACAGCGAAGACATCACGCGCGGCTTCCTGCACTCGCACTCGTACACGGGCAACGCGCTGGCCTGCCGCGCCGCGCTGGCCACCTTGCAGATCTTCCGGGAAGACGATGTGCTGAACAGGAATCGCGAGACGGCCACGCGCCTGATGCTGGAACTGGCGCCGCTGCTGGACCACAAGCGCGTGACGAACTTCCGCCAGCGCGGCATGATCCTCGCGTTCGACGCGGTGGAGCCCGATGCCCAGCGCGCGTCGACGTTCGCGCGCCGCTTCTTCACCGGCGCGGTGGAAAACGAACTGCTGCTGCGCCCGATCGGCCGCACCGTGTACCTGATGCCGCCGTACGTGCTGGACGAGGAAGAGATCGTGGGCCTCGCGGCGCGCACGCGCAAGGTGTTCGAGAAAGTGATCGCGGAATGAACATGGATTTGATCGATAACGTCCGCGCCCAGCTGGACGAACTGGAAAACCACAGCCTGACCCGGCGCCGGCGCACGGCCGACACGCCCTGCGCGCCGCGCCAGGTCGTCGACGGGCGGAACATGCTCGCGTTCTGCAGCAACGACTACCTGGGCCTGGCCGCCCATCCGCGCGTCGTGGAAGCGCTGCGGGAAGGCGCAAGTCTGTATGGCGCCGGCAGCGGTGCGTCGCATCTCGTGTCGGGCCACAGCCGCGCCCACACGCAACTGGAGGAGCGACTCGCCGCGTTCGAAGCGCCGCATCTCGAATCGGCCCGCGCGCTGTACTTCTGCACCGGCTATATGGCGAACCTCGCCGTGCTGACGGGGCTGGGCGCCACGCCCGACGCGATGATTTTTTCGGAAGCGCTGAACCACGCGTCCCTCATCGACGGCGCCCGCCTCGCGCGCGCGGGCGTGACCGTGTACCCGCACGGGGACGTGGCCGCGCTGGAAGAGCAACTCGCCGCGAGCGCCGCGTCCGTAAAAATCGTCGTCACGGACAGCGTGTTCAGCATGGACGGCGACCTCGCCCCGCTGCCCGCCCTGCTCGCGCTGTGCGAACGCCACGGCGCCTGGCTCGTCGTCGACGACGCCCACGGCTTCGGCGTGCTGGGAGAGAACGGACGCGGCGCGCTCGAACATTTTGGCCTGCGCTCGGCTCACCTGGTGTACATCGGCACGTTGGGCAAGGCGGCCGGCGTGGGCGGCGCGTTCATCGCCGCGCACGAGGACGTGATCGAGCTGATGATCCAGCGCGCGCGGCCCTACATCTACACGACGGCCGCCGCGCCCGCGCTCGCGCATGCGCTGCTCGCCAGTGTCGACATCATCGACGGCGACGAAGGCGCCGCGCGCCGCGACCATTTGCGCGCACTGATCGCGCAACTGGACGACGGCCTGCGGCTCGAACGCTGGCAACGCCCCGCGTCGACGACGGCGATCCAACCCATCGTCATCGGCGCCAACGACGAAGCGCTCGCCGCGGCGGCGCGCCTGCACGAACAGGGCCTGTGGGTGCCGGCGATCCGTCCGCCGACCGTGGCCGCGGGCACGGCGCGCCTGCGCGTGACCTTGTCCGCCGCGCATACCAAACAAGACGTCGCGCAGCTGACGGCTGCGCTCAACCAGCTGGAAAGGACGTGGGCATGAGCCTGAACGATCCCGAACAACCCGGCGACGCATCCCTCGGCACGGCGCTGCCCGCCCAAGCCGTGCAGGTTGCGCCCGTCGCCGTTCCCGCACCGCTCGCCGCGGAAGGCGTGCCGACCCGCTTCGCCTGCTTCGTGACGGGCACCGACACGGAAATCGGCAAGACGCTGATCTCCAGCGCCATCCTGCATAAACTTGTGCGGCAGGGCGTGCGCGCGTGCGGCATGAAGCCCATCGCGGCCGGCGCCGAGGAACGCGACGGCATGCTCCACAACGACGACGCCGCCATGCTGCGCGCGGCCGGCAACGTGCAGCTGCCGCAGCGGATCACGACGCCGTACCTGCTGCGCGAGCCGTGCGCCCCGCACGTCGCGGCCGCGCTGGAAGGCGTGACCATCGAACCGGTGCCCATATTGACAGCGTATGCCGAGATCCTGGGCGCGTCCGACGCGACCGTCGTCGAAGGCGTGGGCGGCTTCTGCGTGCCGTTCTCCGAAGATTTCGACAGCGCCGATCTCGCCGTACAATTGGGCCTGCCCGTCGTCCTCGTCGTCGGCATGCGCCTGGGCTGCATCAATCACGCGCTGCTCACGGCGGAGGCGATCGTCGCGCGCGGCCTCGTGCTGGCGGGCTGGGTCGCCAACCAGGTGGACCCGGACATGCGCTTCGCCGACGAAAACGTCGCGGAGCTCGAACGCCGCTTGCCCGCGCCACTGCTGGGCCGCGTGCCCCGTCTTACCGAACCTTCGGCCACTGTCGCCGCCAACCACATCGAGCTCGCGGGCCTGCCTGGATGGCCGGCCACGCGTGCCTGAACCTTCAAAACAAGGAATCCGAAATGACCCAAGTCGTTACTCTCCACCCGCCCAGCACGCCGGCCTCGCTGCCGAAAGACGCCACCTGGCCGCTCGCCGACGTGCTCGCGCTGTTCGAGCTGCCGCTGCCGGAGCTGATGTTCCGCGCGCAGCAGTCGCACCGCGCCAACTTCCCCGACGGCGACGTCGAACTCGCGACCCTCCTGTCGATCAAGACCGGCGGCTGCGAGGAAGACTGCGGCTACTGCCCGCAGGCCGCACGCTACGACACGGGCGTCGAGGCGAAGAAGATCCTCGACCTCGACACCGTGCTGGACGCCGCGCGCGAAGCCAAGGCCAAGGGCGCGACCCGCTTCTGCATGGGCGCCGCGTGGCGCAGCCCGAAAGAGCGCGACATGGAAAAAGTGGAAGCGATGGTGCGCGGCGTGAAGGCGCTCGGCATGGAAACCTGCGCGACCCTCGGCATGCTGGAAGAAGGCCAGGCCGAACAACTGAAGCAGGCGGGCCTGGACTACTACAACCACAACATCGACACCTCGCCCGATTTTTATGGCGACGTGATCTCCACCCGCGAATACCGCGACCGCCTGGACACGCTGGGCCGCGTGCGCACGGCCGGCTTGAAGATCTGCTGCGGCGGCATCGTCGGCATGGGGGAAACGCGCGAGCAGCGCGCGGGCCTGATCGCCCAGCTGGCGAACATGAATCCGTATCCGGAATCGGTGCCCATCAACCACCTCGTGCAGGTCGAGGGCACGCCGATGCACGGCCTGCCGCCGCTGGACCCGATCGAATTCGTACGCACGATCGCCGTCGCCCGCATCACGATGCCGCTGGCGCGCGTGCGTTTATCTGCCGGCCGGCGCGAGCTGGGCGAAGCCGTGCAGGCAATGTGCTTCATGGCCGGCGCCAATTCGATCTTCTACGGCGACAAGCTGCTCACCACCGACAACCCGGAAGCGGACGACGACCGCAAGCTGCTGGAAAAGCTGGGCCTGAAAACCCGCTCGGCGATGCTGGAGTCGGTGCAGAAGGAAAGCTGCGGCTGCTGAGGCCACGATCATCACCACGTCGCCCCCGCGCAGGCGGGGGCCCAAGTTGGGAGTCGGTGCAGAAGCAAAGCTGCGGCTGCTGAGACCACAATCATCAGCACGTCGTTCCCGCGAAGGCGGGAACCCAAGTTTGCATGCTTATCGGCTGCTCCACCTTGGGTCCCCGCGTCCGCGGGAACGACGGGATGTCAAGGCCACGAGCCCAAAGTTTTATAGAACGTATTCCGGCCACAAGCCGTCCCACAACACATAAAACAGACGAGACACATGTTCACCAAGATCCTCATCGCCAACCGTGGCGAAATCGCCTGCCGGGTCGCCGCCACCGCGCGCCGCCTGGGCGTCAAGACCGTTGCCGTCTATTCGGAAGCCGACGCCGGCGCCAAACACGTGGCGGTCTGCGATGAAGCGATCCTGCTCGGCCCCGCCGCCGCCAAGGACAGCTATCTGCGCGGCGACAAGATCATCGCCGCAGCCAAGGCCACCGGCGCGCAGGCGATCCACCCGGGCTACGGCTTCCTGTCCGAAAACGCCGAATTCGCGGAAGCCTGCGCGGCCGCGGGCCTCGTGTTCATCGGCCCGCCGGGATCGTCGATGCGCGCGATGGGATCGAAGTCCGCCGCCAAGCAGTTGATGGAAGGCGCCGGCGTACCGCTCGTGCCGGGCTACCACGGCGATGCGCAAGACCCCGAACTGCTGCAGGCGGAAGCCAACCGCATCGGCTATCCGGTGCTGTTGAAGGCCAGCGCCGGCGGCGGCGGCAAGGGGATGCGCGTGGTGGAACGGTCCGAGGATTTCCAGGCCGCGCTCGCGTCGTGCAAGCGCGAAGCGATCAGCTCCTTCGGCGACGACAAGGTGCTCGTCGAAAAATACCTCACGCGGCCGCGCCACATCGAGATCCAGGTATTCGCGGATTCGCTCGGCAACTGCGTCTATCTGCACGAGCGCGATTGCTCCGTGCAGCGCCGGCACCAGAAAGTGCTGGAGGAAGCGCCGGCGCCGGGCATGCCGGCTGAACGACGTGCCGCGATGGGCGAAGCGGCCGTCGCGGCCGCGCGCGCGGTGGGCTATGTCGGCGCGGGCACCGTCGAATTCATCGCCAACCAGGACGGCACGTTCTACTTCATGGAGATGAATACCCGGCTGCAGGTGGAACACCCGGTCACCGAGATGATCACGGGCACCGACCTCGTCGAATGGCAGCTGCGCGTGGCGGCCGGCCAGCCGCTGCCGAAGCGGCAGGACGAACTCGCGATCCACGGCCACGCCATCGAGGCGCGCGTGTACGCCGAGAATCCGGAGAAGGGTTTCCTGCCGTCGATCGGCACCTTGCGCTGCATGGACACCCCAAGCCACGTCGCGTTCGAGCTGGGCGGTGCGGGTGGCGACCCTGCCGGTGTGCGCATCGACTCGGGCGTGCGCGCGGGCGATGCGATCTCGCCGTTCTACGATCCGATGATCGCCAAGCTGATCGTGTGGGGCGCCGACCGCGCGCAGGCGCTGGCGCGCATGGCGCAGGCGCTGTCCGAATTCCACATCGTCGGCCTCGCAACCAATATCGCGTTTTTGAAACGCCTCGTCGAGGGCGATGCCTTTGCGCACGCGGACCTGGACACGGGCCTGATCGAGCGGAACACCGCGACCTTGTTCCCGCCCGCCGGCCCGGCGCCGTTGGCCGCGCTCGCGCTGGCGGCCGTCGCCCTCGTCGGTGCGGAAACGTCAACGGACGCCAGCGCGACCGACCCGTGGACCAGCACGCACGGCTGGCGCATGAACGGCGCGTACCGCCGCCGCCTGGCGTTCGGCGACGAGTACACGGCCACGATCCAGGCCAAGGTCTATGCAATCGACATGACCTATCATGCGCACGGGTGGACGCTCGACGCGGACGGCAAGGCACATCCGCTGGCCCTGGTGGCACGGCACGACGGGCATTACGCCATCCGCCTCGACGGCCGGGCCATCCAGGGCACGGTGCGGCGCGACGGCGAAACGCTGCACGTCTTCATAGGCGGCATGCATCACGTGCTCGCCTGGAACGACCCGCTCGCGCACGCGGGCGAGCACGAAACGGCCGATGGCCGCCTGACGGCGCCGATGCCGGGCAAGGTGGTGGCGGTGATCGCGTCCAGCGGACAGCACGTCAAAAAGGGCGCGCCGCTCGTGATCATGGAAGCGATGAAGATGGAACACACGATTGCCGCGCCGAGCGACGGCCTGGTCGAGGAAGTTTTATACCAGGTCGGCGATCAGGTCGCGGATGGCGCACCGCTGCTGGCATTCAAAGCAGCAGCGTAGAATTTTGGTGGGCACCCCGTGCCCACCATGGCGGCACCGATAGCACGACATTAAACAACCAACGCGACAGCAAACGCAATCCATAAAGAATATCGGGAGACGAATATGCGGATACTGCTGTACCGGGGCGACGGCGTCATCGAACCGTGGGCCCGTGATTTTGCCGATGCATTGCCGCACGCGGAGACGGTCGCATGGCACGAGAACATGTCGCTCGCGTCGCAGCCGCCCTGCGATTATGCCGTGGTGTGGGCGCCCACGCCGCGCCTGCTCGACCAGCTCGCGCACGTGAAGGCGATCTTCCTGATGGGTGCCGGCGTCGATTCGCTGCTGAAATTCGGCGCCGCGCTGCCGCCGGTGCCCATCGTCCGCCTGGGCGATGCCGGCATGGCCGAGCAGATGGCGGAATACGTGGCGTATGCGACCTTGCGCTACTTCCGCCGCTTCGACGACTACGAGCAGCAGGCGCGCCAGGGCATCTGGAACCCGCTGGAGACGCGCCGCCGCAAGGCCGATTTCACGGTCGGCGTGCTGGGCCTCGGCAAGCTCGGGATGCCCGTGCTGCGCACCTTGCGCCAGCTCGGGTTTCCCGTGCGCGGCTGGAGCCGCTCGGCCCGGGACCTGCCGGGCATCGAGTGCTTCGGCGGCATGGCGGCGCTCGGCGACTTTTTGTCCGGCACGCAGGTCCTCGTCTGCATGCTGCCGCTCACGCCGGAGACGACGAACCTGCTCGACCGCGCGCACCTGTCGCAACTGCCCACGGGCGCGTACCTGATCAACGTGGCGCGCGGCGCCCAGGTGGCCGAGCCGGACCTGCTGGCGCTGATCCGCGCCGGCCACATCGCGGGCGCCACGCTGGACGTGTTCCGCAACGAACCGCTGCCGGCCCCGCATCCGTTCTGGAACGAGCCGCGCATCACCATCACACCGCACATCTCGGCGCTCACCGTGCGCGAGGAGGCAGTGCGCCAGATCGCCGCCAAGATCGAGAAGCTGGAACGGGGCGAGGCCATCGACGACATCGTCGACCGCGCCCTCGGCTACTAGGAAACCATCATGCACAGTCAACTGCCGAAACACGTCAAGATCGTCGAAGTCGGCCCGCGCGACGGGCTGCAGAACGAACAGGACGCGCTGTCCGCCGCGGTCAAGATCGAGCTGGTCGACCGCCTGTCGCGCGCAGGCTTCAGCAATATCGAGGCGGCGTCGTTCGTGTCTCCCAAATGGGTGCCGCAGATGGCGACCAGCAGCGAGGTCATGGCCGGCATCGAACGCCGTCCCGGCACGCTGTATTCCGCGCTGACGCCGAACATGCAGGGCTTCGAGGCCGCGCTGGCGGCGCGGGCCGACGAAGTCGTGATCTTCGGCTCCGCGTCGGAAGCGTTCTCGCAGCGGAACATCAACTGCTCGATCGCGGAATCCATCGCGCGCTTCGAAGCCGTCGCGCAGGCGGCCAAGGCGCACGGCCTGCGCCTGCGCGGCAGCATCAGCTGCGCGTTCGGCTGTCCGTACCAGGGCGACGTGCCGCTGGACGCCGTCGCCGACGTCGTGGGCCGCATGCGCGACCTGGGCTGCGACGAGATCGACATCGCCGACACGATCGGCGTATCGACCCCGCGCAAGACGCAGGCCGTGATGGAAACGGCGGCTGGAGCCTTCGCGCTGGAGCGCATCTCCGGCCACTTCCACGACACCTATGGACAGGCGCTCGCCAACATCTACGCCAGCCTGGAAGTCGGCGTCGCGATCTTCCACTCGTCCGTGTCGGGCCTGGGCGGCTGTCCGTATGCGAAGGGCGCGACGGGCAATGTGGCCACCGAGGACGTGGTCTACATGCTGGATGGCCTGGGCATCGAGACGGGTATCGACCTGGATCTGGTCGTGGACGCGGGGCAGTTCATCTCGCAGCAGCTGGGGCGCAAAGGCGCGAGCCGGGCGGGCAACGCGTTGCTGGCGAAGCGGGCCGGGTAGTTCGCGCGATCCCGATGCGCAGGGTGGGCGCCCCGAGCCCACCAACGCCTGCGTGACGCGAACGTAGGATGGGCGCAGGCGCCCATCCTACGTCTACATTGTGCGTGCCGGGCGCACAAACGAAAAAGGCCGACGATGTCTCGTCGGCCTTCTTGATATACTGGTCGGAGTACAAGGATTCGAACCTTGGACCCTCTGGTCCCAAACCAGATGCGCTACCGGGCTGCGCTACACTCCGAAGACAGCCATCATACCGTCCGGATGCCCTTCCGGTCAAGGAAAGCGCTTGTGTTCGTGGTTTTCTCACAGCTTAGCAGGTAAAAAACGTGACGTTTGCACTCGACCACATCGACAGCGGCTTCTCGCCGGCCCTTCCCGACCGCAGGCAATCGACCCGCATCGCGGCCGGCATCGCGCTGTCGCTGGCCGCCCACGTGCTGCTGCTCGCGATCTACCGCCAGCCGGTGACGACGCTCCCGTCCGCGCCGCCGGAACGGCTCACGATCCGCCTGCAGGCCGCGCCGCCGCCGGCCGCCGTGAAGCCGGCCGAGGCGCCTCCCGTGCCGCGCGCGCGGCATCCCGCAAGGAAAACCCGCCCCGTGATCGCCGTCGCGCCGGAAAAACGCCAGTCGACCGAAGCAACGTATGCCGTCGAGCCGGCGCCGGAGACGCCCGCCCCGCCGTCCGCACCCGCGACGACTCAACACTTCGACCTCGACGCGGCCCGCAGCATGGCGCGCGGCATGGCGACGAAGCTCGCGAACGAGCCCGATCCGGACAAGGTGGGCACGGCGCTCGAACGCCTGCCCAAGCCGCCGCTGCAAACGGAAAACAAGTTCGAACGGGCGATCAAGGGCGCCAAGCGGGCGGATTGCAAGGATGGCGTGCCCGGGGGCTTGCTGGCGCCGATCTTTCTCGCGATGGACAAGAAGGATAGCGGGTGCAAGTGGTAAGAGGAACCACGCCAGTGTGAGTATCGATGCGACAACCACGTCGTTCCCGCGAAGGCGGGAACCTAATTTAACGTATCGTCAGCGCTAAACTCGGATTCCCGCCTTCGCGGGAACGACGGTACTGTTCGCTACGGGTTCATTCACTACCCTTGATCTGCAACGCCCGCTCATACAAGGCGTTCTTCTTCTTCCCCGTGATCTGCGCCGCCAGTGCCGCCGCCTGCTTCACCGAGCACTCTTCCAGCAGGATGCGCAGCACGCGCTCCGCCTCGACGTCGCCCTCGTCGTCGGCCGCCCGCGCGCCCTCGACCAGCACGACGAATTCGCCGCGCTCGCGATTCGCGTCGGCCTTCACCCAGGCCAGCGCCTCCGCCAGCGGGCAGCGGTGGATTTCCTCGAACAACTTCGTGAGCTCGCGCGCAAAGACCACCTGGCGCGTCGGCTCGAATGCGGCCGCGAGAGATTCCACACAGTCCGTGATGCGATGCGGTGCCTCATAAAACACGAGCGTCGCCGGCACCGGCTTGAGCGCGGCCAGTTCCGCTTCGCGCTGCTTCGCCTTCGCGGGCAGGAAGCCGACAAAATAGAAGCGGTCGCATACGAGGCCGCTCGCCGACAGCGCCGCGATGGCCGCCGATGAACCGGGCACCGGCACGACGTTCAGGCCGGCGTCGCGCACGGCGTCGACGATGCGCGCGCCCGGATCGGACACCGCCGGCGTGCCCGCATCCGACACGAGCGCCACCCGCTCGCCCGCGCGCAGGCGCGCGACGATTTTTTCGGCGACCTCGCGTTCGTTGTGCTGGTGGGCCGCGATCATCGGCTTGTTCAGGCCGAAACGCGTCAGCAAAGCGCCCGTCTTGCGCGTGTCCTCGCAGGCGACGACGTCGGCCAGCAGCAGCACGTGCAACGCGCGCAGCGTGATGTCGGTGACGTTGCCGATGGGTGTGGCCGCCACGTAAAGCGTTGCGGTAGGATAGGACTGCTGGGCGGCCTCGCCCATGACGGGCAGTTGGGCGATCTGGCTGGACTGGGTTTCTGTCATGTTGGGGATCGGATGCGGATGAACATTCTCGAGGCGCGCTGCGCCGGGCTGGCCCGTCTTCTGCTACTGCTCGCGCTGGGCGTGGGCGGCCATGCCCTGGCCGGCGCGCCGTGCGCCGGACCGCAGCGATTGTGCGCGTCCGTGAACACAAACACAAGTGCGCGCGCTCCCATGCTCGCCATGCTGGACGATCCCGCCATCCAGCCGCGGCCCGTTAAGGCGCAAACGAACGAGCCGTCCCCGCCGCCGCCCGCGTCAACCACCCCCATCCGCATCGCCCTGCTGCTGCCGCTGCGCTCGAGCACCCTCGCGCCTGCCGCCGCGGCCGTCCGCGCCGGCTTCATGGCCGGCATGGAACGGGACGGCACCGGTTTCAAGGCCGAGATCGTCTCGACGGGCGACGCCCCGCGCGACGTGCTCGACGCCTACGCGCGCGCGGCGCTGGCCAGCGACATCATCGTCGGGCCGCTCGCGCGCGCCGCCGTCGCCGCGCTGGCCGGCAGCGATGCCATCACGCGGCCGACCGTCGTGTTGAGCGTGCCGGAAGGCCGGACGACGGTGCCGCGCCTGATGCTCGTGGCCGGCCTGTCGGTCGAGGACGAGGCGCGCCAGGTGGCGGACTGGGCCGCGCGCGACCATCCGCACGGCCGCGCGCTGATACTGACGGGCGGCGCGGCCTGGGCGCAACGCGCGGCCGGCGCGTTCGAGGCGCGCTGGACCCGGCTGGGGCACACGAACCAGCGCTTCGCCCTGCCGTCCGGCGAAGGACGCAAGGCCGCCATCGACGAGCTCAGGCAGAAACTGGAAATCGACCCGCCCGACCTGCTGTTCGCCGCGCTCGACGGCGCCGGACTGCGTCCCGTGCGCGCCCTGGCCGGCGCCGTGATCCCCTGCTACGGCGGCGGCGCGGCGAATCCGGGCCGGACGGCGGAGCCAGGCCTCGCTGGCCTCGACGGCGTGCGCATCCTCGACCTGCCGTGGATCGTGCTGCCCGATCATCCGGTCGTGATGGTCTATCCGCGCCCGCTGGATACGGAACAGCCGCCCGACTTGGACCGTCTGTACGCGCTCGGCATCGATGCCTTCCGCGTGGCGCGCGAACTGGCGCTGCGCGGCGGCGCGCCGTTCAGTCTCGACGGCGTCACGGGCCGGCTGGACGTGAGTACCGGCCCCGGCGGCCAGTTGCAGCTGCAGCGGGTTGAGGCGGCCGTCGTCGTCCGCGACGGCGCGTTCGATCCGGCCGACGGGGAGCGGTGACATGTGGCCGACCCGCCTGTCGCGCAAGCAGGAGCAAGGGCGGCAATGGGAAGATGCGGCGCTGGCGTATCTTGGGCGCCACGGTCTCGTGCTGGTGGAAGCGAATTTCCGATGCAAGCTGGGGGAAATCGACCTGATCCTGCGCGACGGCGCCACGCTCGTGTTCGTCGAAGTGCGCCAGCGCGCGGCCGGCGCCCAGGTCAGCGCCGCGGCCAGCATCGGCGCGTCAAAAATCCGCCGCATCATCCGCGCCGCCCAAGTCTATCTACAGCGTCTCGATCGCCTGCCGCCTTGCCGCATCGACGTCGTCGCCATCGATGGGGACAATGTCGAATGGTTAAGGAACGCCATTGAAGCCGGCGTTTAAAAGCCTGCAAGTGTAAGCATTTTTTGCTGGGCTTGATCGCCGGGCATTGCCACTGCACTATAATCTTTGACCATGAATACTCAACGCATCCTCGCCCACTTCCAGGAAAGCGCCGAACTCAAGATGAAGTCGGCGGCTCTCCTTGCACAACCGATTTCCCAAGCGATTGAGCTGATGTTCAATGCGCTTTCCAACGGCAACAAGGTTCTCGCCTGCGGCAACGGCGGCTCGGCCGGCGACGCCCAGCACTTCGCGGCCGAACTGGTCGGCCGTTTCGAGCGCGAACGCTTCCCGCTGCCGGGCATCGCGCTGACCACCGACACGTCGATCATCACGGCCGTCGGCAACGACTATAGCTTCAACGAAATCTTCAGCAAGCAGGTGCAGGCGTTCGGCCAGGCCGGCGACATCCTGCTGGCGATTTCCACGTCCGGCAATTCGGCCAACGTGCTGGCCGCGGTCGAAGCCGCGCTGGAACGCGAAATGCGCGTCGTCGCCATGACCGGCAAGGACGGCGGCCAGCTGGGCAAGATGCTGACCGACGCCGACGTCCACATCAACGTGCCGCACGCGCGCACCGCCCGCATCCAGGAAGTGCATCTGGTCGCGATCCACAGTATTTGCGACGGCCTCGACGTTGCCCTGTTCGGAGAAGAAGATGCAAATTAAAGCTGGCGCCCTGCTGCGCCCCCTGTCCAAAGCCGTGCTGTGCGCGGCCCTGCTGTCGTCGCTGCAAGGTTGCGTCGCCCTCGTGGCCGGTGCCGCCGTCAGCGGCGCCGTCGCGACGGCCGACCGCCGCACGCTGGGCGCGCAGACCGAGGACAAGGGCATCGAATTGAAAGCCGCGACCCACATGGGCGACATCATCGGCGATGCCGGCCACGTCAACATCAACAGCTACAACCGCAAGGTGCTGCTGACCGGCGAGGTGCGCGACGAGGCGATGAAGCGCGCGGTCGAGAACGAGGTCCGCGGCATCACCAACGTCGATTCCGTGATCAACGAGCTGCAGATTGCCGGCCCGTCGAGCTATACGTCGCGCGCCAGCGACGCCCTCATCACCAGCAAGGTCAAGCTCAGCCTGGCGGACAAGAAGACCGTCTCGGCCACCTCGTTCCAGGTCGTGACCGAGAGCGGCACGGTCTACCTGATGGGCCTCGTGACCCAGCGCGAAGGCAATATCGCCGCCGAAGTCGCCCAGGGCGTGTCGGGCGTCATGCGTGTGGTTAAAATGTTCGAGTACATCAGCGAAGAAGACCTGCGCTCGATGCAGCCGCCGCAACAACAGCAACCCGAGCCCCGCGGCACGTCGTAAGGCAAGTCGTAAGGGGACGGCTTATAATCGTGACGTCGCCTGATGGGCATAGCAGGATGAAGACACCATGACCACTTCACAACGCGCCTGGGTCAAGCCGGCCGCCATCGGCGCGGCCGTGCTGGCGATCGCCGGCATCGGTTTCGCCACGTTCAGCCAGCAGCAGCAGGCGCCCGACGTCACCTTCATTGCCATCGACGGCCAGAAGATCAGCTCGCACGACCTGCGCGGCAAGGTCGTGATGGTCAATTTCTGGGCCACGTCGTGCGCCACCTGCGTGAAGGAAATGCCGCAGATGGTCGAGACGTACAATAAGTTCAAGAAGGACGGCCTCGAATTCGTCGCCGTGGCGATGAGCTACGATCCGCCGAACTATGTCCTGAACTACAGCGAGACGCGCAAGCTGCCGTTCAAGGTGGCCCTCGATTCCGGCGGCGACCTGGCCAAGCAGTTCGGCGACGTCAACATGACGCCGACCACCTTTGTCATCGGCAAGGACGGCAAGATCCTCAAGCGGTATCTGGGCGAGCCGGATTTCGCGTCGCTGCACGCGTTGCTGCAGAAATCCCTGAAGTCGTAAGCGGCCTCGCACACCCCTGAGCTCCCGCAAATCCTGAGCTCCTGTTCGGCCCAAGCTTGACGCCGGCAAAAGGAGGAACCGATGCGTAAGCTGATCAAGTATGCCCTCGTCCCGGGCCTGCTGACGGCGGCAGGCTGCAGCAGTGTCGATACCGGTCTGCGCAACACCGTCGTGTTGCATTACCAGCATGTTGGCAACGTCCACCGGATCGATTTTACGACCCCGGTCGCGCTGCCGAACCACGTCCCGGTGGACGCCGTGCTGCCGCTCGATTCGCACGGCTTCTGGGCCGTGTTCGTGCTGTGCGGTCTGGACGTCACGGGCGCCAACATCCCGAGCTTTTATTTCGACGTCGACCGCGTCCGCGTCGAGTACGGCGACCGCCGCTACGGACCGCTGCGGCCGTACACGCTGCGGCTGGATGATACGGCCGACGTCAACAGCCGCTTCGACACGCAGACACTCGCCGACGCGATCGCGGCAGAGATCCAGCGCGGCCCGTCCAGCCAGGTTTTTCGGCACGGCTATTACGCACACCTGGATTACCGCTTCGCCATCTACATCCCGAGCCCGCTCCCCGACTATTCCGGCGACCAGTTACCTCTGCGCTATGAAGGCGGCCAGACGCTGGCGCTGGGCAACGGCCATCCGCCGGCCGACGTCACCTCCTCCGGCCCGCGCGGTTCCGGCGTCGCCGCGCATTGCCTGCCGTGACGGAGTGCGCCGGCCCGGCCGGGCCTGATGATAAGATGGGTCCGTCGCGTTATCAAAATATTCATCATGCTGCCAGAGGCCGAACTCGTTGCACGTCTTTGCCTGGCGGCCCTGCTTGGCGGGGCCATCGGGTTCGAGCGCGAACGCCTGTCCTGGGCGGCGGGGCTGCGGACCCATATGCTGGTCTGCGTGAGTTCCTGCCTGCTCATGATCGTCTCGGCCTACGGCTTCAACGACGTGCTGGGCCGCGACCACGTCGCGCTCGACCCGTCGCGCGTGGCGGCCCAGGTCGTATCGGGCATCGGCTTCCTGGGCGCGGGATCGATCCTGCTGCGCGGCGACGTCGTGCGCGGCCTCACGACGGCGGCCAGCCTGTGGTCGGTGGCGGCCGTCGGCCTGGCGGTGGGCGGCGGGCTGTACGTGGCCTCCGTGACGAGTACGCTCATCATCCTGTTCATCCTGGCCGCCATGAAGCCGCTGGAACAACGTTATTTCTCGTCCAGGCAAAGGCGCGAACTGGTACTGTCGGCCGAACGCGGCCGGCTCACACTGCACGTGCTGGAAAAGGAACTCGGCCCCGTGACGAACCGCATCGGAACGTTCATCGTCCAGCAGAACGAGCAGGCAGCGAACACGGATGACGTCATCATCGCATTTTCGCGCATGTCCGAATCCGAATTCACCGTGCTGCTCGACCGCCTGCGCGCCATCCCCGGCGTGCTCAGGGCCGACGTGAAAAGCCGCCCCGACCGGCGCATGCGCTGACGCCGCGTGCAATGGCGTAAGCTGACGTCATCGACACGGAGGCGATCATGAACGCAAGCACCGAAACATTGACGGTCGAGCAGGCCTACCGTGCCATGCTGGCCTTCCTCGCGCGCGAAGTCGAGTTGACGGAATGCAGCGACCTGGCCGACCTTCTGGCCGGCTACCGGCTGGACGGCGCTGGCCGGACGAGAGATCCGGCCCTGTGGGACGAGTGGATGGAAGCCGTCGGGACAGTGCGAACAGACAAACCCGACTGAAACGGCCGCGCCGGCTTACCAGCGTCCCCGCTCCTTCTTCGATTGCCGCTTGCGCGTCGCCGCGTTCTGCTGCTGCAGCAGCGCATCGACGCGTTCCGACGCTTCGCGCGCCAGGGTCTGCGCTTCCTCGATGCTGGGAAAAAATTCCGGCATACGGTAGCCGAGCCAGGCATAGGCCGAGTACATCCGGCACGTGTCCTCGACTTCCTGCAGGTTTTGCCAGAACAATTCCTGCGGATGGGGTTGCAGCTTGCAGACCTTTCGCTTCGCCAGCGACTGCGCCCAGTGCGTCCACGCGCTTTCCAGGGTCGGCACCTTGGTCGAGATGGGCACGAGCGACATCGTGAACTTTTCCGCCACGCTCAAGTCGAGCGTATCGAGCCACTCGGCGCGCTCGTTCTGTTCTTCCGTGATGCGCGGGTAAAAAAAGCCGTCCGGCACATCGATGTTGTGCACGAACCGTTTTAATAGTTTGACCAGCGATGTTTCCCCAGTCACCGACGAGATGCGGTGCAATTGCTCCAGCGACGGCGCCACAGCAAAACCGGTGGCCGGCACGGGCGGGATCTTTTCCTTCATCAGAGAGCGCATGGTGTCGTGCGTATCGTCGTCGTAGCCGGCGACAAACCCTTCTTCATGCACGCCGTAGCGGCCCGCGCGGCCGGCGATCTGCTTGGCGAGCGCGGCGGAAATTTCTTCTTCCTCGACACCGTTGTACTTGACGGCCGTCGTCATGACGATGCGCTGGATCGGCATGTTCAGCCCCATCGCGAGTGCATCCGTGCCGACGACGATGTCGGCCTGGCCCTCGCGGAACCGCTCGGCCTGGGCGCGCCGCACTTCCGGAGACAGGTTGCCGTAGACGGTGGCGACCGATAACCCCATGTCCGTGATCATGTCGCGCCACATCAGCACCTCGCGCCGCGAGAACGCGATGACGGCGTCGCCGCGTTTTAAATTCCTCAGCTTGCGCACGGCGCCCGGCTCCATCGACAGCGGCGCCTTGCGTTTCAGCACATGCACTTCGAGCGGACATTCCAGGCGCTCGGCCAGCGCCTCGATCGCGCGCCGCGCTTCCGGGGCGCCGACGAGGTACACGGTCGATGCCGGCGCACCGCACACGGCCGCGGTCCATGCCGCGCCGCGGTCGCGGTCGGCCAGCATCTGGATCTCGTCGATCACGGCCACTTGCACGGGCGTCTTCGAATCCAGCATCTCGACGGTGCTCGCGACGTGCGTCGCGCCTTCGGCCAGGCGGCGTTCCTCGCCCGTGACCAGGCTGACCTTGATCTTCTCGCCGTCGGCGCGCACCGCGTTTTGAAGGCGCTCGTAGTTTTCCAGCGCCAGCAGGCGCAGCGGCGCCAGGTAGACGCCGCTGTCGGCCTGGGCCAGGTGTTCCATCGCGCGGTGCGTCTTGCCGGAATTGGTCGGCCCCAGCAGCGCGATGAAACGGCGCGCCATCTTACCGGCCACGTCGAAGGACGTCGGGTATTCGGCCAGGTTGATGCTTTCCTTGGTGCGGGCGGCGTGGCGTTCTTCCTGCTCGCGCTCGATGGCGTGCAGCAGGCGCTGGCGGATGCGGTCGAACACGAATTCGGCCGGCTCAGACGTCTCCAGCTCTTCCAGCACGTGCAGGAACAGCATCGGGTCGACGCCGAATTCGTCGGCCTGGTCGGCGATCTCGCGCACGAATTCCTCGACGTCCTGATTCAGGTCGTCGACGGCATCGCGCGTGGCGCGCTCATCGACGAGCGCGCGCCGCGCCGTCACATCCATCTTGCGCCACTTGCTCGGCTTGGCCAGCACGCCGCGCGACGGCACGAGACGGTATTCCACGTGCAGCCCATCCACGCGCACGGCGCCGGCAAAGCGCAGGAAGACGCGGCCTTCCATCTTGACCAGCTCGACGCCGCGCGCGGCCAGGTTCAGGTCGCGTTCGAGGAAGGCGTCGTCGTCCTGGGTGTCGTCGTCGGCGGGGGCGTGGCGGGGGTGGTGTTCGCTCATGTTCTTGGGTGCACGGGCTGGTCGATGGGTTCAAATATAGCGCGGGCGGTGAGGGTGCACCGTTCGGCAAGCCACCCGTGATTGAAATATCGGTGACCTAAAAACGTCGTCCCCGCGAAGGCGGGGACCCAGGTTTTGCATATCGACAGCGCGTGCAAATTGGGTCCCCGCCTGCGCGGGGACGACGGTGATATTGCGGCGACGACGGTGATATTGCGGCGACGACGTGATCTTGCCGGGACGACGGTGCAATCGCCGGGACGACGGTGAAATCGCGGTGAGACGGTGAAATCGCCGGGACGACGGGTTATGCTGTCTTCGGCTTACGCCGCCACGCCCGCCTCGTGCGCCTGCTGGTCGGCGTGGTACGACGAACGCACCATCGCGCCCACGGCCGCGTGCACGAAGCCCATCTCGTACGCCTTCTCTTCGAACATCTTGAAGGTGTCGGGGTGCACGTAGCGGCGCACCGGCAGGTGCGAGTTCGACGGGGCGAGATACTGGCCGATGGTCAGCATGTCGATGTCATGCGCGCGCATGTCGCGCATGACGTCCAGGATTTCCTCGTCCGTCTCGCCCAGGCCCACCATCAGGCCGGACTTGGTCACGGCGGTCGGGTACTTGGCCTTGAAGTCGCGCAGCAGCACCAGCGAGTGCTGGTAGTCGGCGCCCGGGCGCGCTTCCTTGTACAGGCGCGGCACGGTTTCCAGGTTGTGGTTCATCACGTCCGGCAGGCCGTCGGCGAAGATGGCCAGCGCCTTGTCCAGGCGGCCGCGGAAGTCGGGCACGAGCACTTCGATCTTCGTGTTCGGCGACAGCGCGCGCGTCTTCTGAATGCACTCGACGAAGTGGCCGGCGCCGCCGTCGCGCAGGTCGTCACGGTCGACGGACGTGATCACGACGTACGACAGGCGCAGGTCGGCGATCGTCTTGGCGAGGTTACCCGGCTCGTTGACGTCGAGCGGATCGGGGCGGCCGTGGCCGACGTCGCAGAACGGGCAGCGGCGCGTGCACTTGTCGCCCATGATCATGAAGGTCGCGGTGCCCTTGCCGAAGCATTCGCCGATGTTCGGGCAGCTGGCTTCCTCGCACACGGTGACGAGGTTGTTCGCGCGCAGGATGTCCTTGATCTCGTAGAAGCGCGTCGACGGGCTGGCCGCCTTCACGCGGATCCAGTCCGGCTTTTTCAGGCGCTCGTGTTGTTCGAGGGGCACGATCTTGATCGGGATGCGCGACGTCTTGCTGGCGCCTTTCTGCTTTTCGCTGGCGTTGTAGGACGCAGTTGCTGCGGATTGTGCTGCGGTGCCGTTGTCGATTTCGGAAGTCATGTGCGTAATAACCCTGGTCGGGCTGTCAGTTGATCGTTGCGGCCTGCGCGACCGCTGCGGTTGAAGTGGGTGCCGTGGACAGGTGCTGCACGAGGGCCGCGGCGAGGGCCTGCTGCACGTCGGTCAGCGGCGCGTCGACGCCCATCGTCTTCATGTCCACCGTGGCGAGGCCGGAATAGCCGCACGGATTGATCCAGGTGAACGGAGACAGATCCATCGTCACGTTCAGCGACACGCCGTGGTAGGTGCAGCCGTTGCCGCGCACCTTCAGGCCCAGCGCGGCGATCTTGGCGCCCTTGCGGGGGCCTTCGGCGATATAGATGCCGGGCGCGCCTTCGACGCGTTCGCCCGCCAGATTATACGCCGCCAGCACATCGATGACCGCCTGCTCGATCTTGTGGACGAACTGGCGCGCGTACAGCTTGCCGCCGGGCTTGTTGCGGCGCAGGTCCATCAGCAGGTAGATCACGACCTGGCCGGGGCCGTGGTACGTGACTTCGCCGCCGCGGTCCGTCTGCACCACGGGGACGTCGTGCTGCGTGACGCTCAGCAGGTGGCCGCGGTCGGCGCCCAGCCCGAGCGTGAACACGGGCGGATGCTCGACGATCCACAACTCGTCGGGCGTGTCGGGCGTGCGCGCATCCGTGAAGGCGCGCATCGCGGCAAACATGGCTTCGTAGTCGGCGCGGCCAAGCTCACGAATGACCGGGCCACGAATGACCGGGTCGCAAACGACCGGGCGGTTCACTTGCATGGATAGGATCTTTGAAGGGATACCCCGTCATTATAAGCCAGCCTGATGGGTCGCGCTCCAAACCCCTCCCGGGCGAAGGGCTGGACGCAACAGGGCTTACAGGACGATCTTGACCATCGGGTGCGACGAGAGCTCGCGGTACAGGTTGTCGAGCATCTCGCGGCTGGTGGCGCGCACGATCACGGTCAGGCCCGTATAGGCGCCCTTGGCCGACGGCCGCACTTCCATCTTGCCGGCATGGAAAGTCGGATCGTGGATGGTGACCACTTCGACGATCGCGGTGGCGAAATCGTCGTGCGTCGGGCCCATGACCTTGATCGGGAAATCGCTCGGGTAGTCGATGAGGGAATCTTTCGGGTCCATGGCCATTCCTTTTCTAAAACAGCATTGTAGCCAAACCGCTTGATTTCCGCCCGGATCAGCGCTCCTTCTGGTTCCGCCCGCGCTCGTCGACGTGCTGGCGGTGCGCCTCCGCCTTTGCCGGAGCCGGAGCCGGTGCGGGTGCCGGTGCCGGTGCGGGCGCCGCGGCGGGTGCCGGGCGCGGGGCCATCTGCACGGGCGGCGGCGCCGGCCGCTCGACGCGTGCCTCCGTGCGTTCGATCCTGGGCTCCGGTCGTTCAAACCGCGGTTGCGGGCGGTCGAAGCGCGGTTCGGGACGTTCGAAGCGCGGCTGCGGCGCCGGTACGGCCGGTGCCATCGCCGGCTGCGGCTGCGGCTGGGCCGGTTGCATCGGCTGCCGGTTGCGGCGCATCTCTTCCAGCTGTTCGCGGCGCTCGTCGCGTTCGCGGCGCCAGCCGCCGGGCACGCCCGCCGGCGGCATCGCCTGCGGCTGCTGGATCGTCGGGCTGACCGTCGACAGCGGCTGCGGCGATTGATGCGGCGTCGGACTCGTCACGGTGCTCAGGGGTTGCGGCGATTGATGCGGCGTCGGGCTCGTCACGATGCTCAGGGGTTGCGGCGGCAGGTGCGGCGTCGGACTCGTGACCGGCAGTCCCTGCGCCGGCGCCGCCTGCGGCACCGTCAGCACCTGGCCCGGCGAACGCTGGCGCAGGAAGGCGTCGCGCTCGCTGCGCTCCGTCTCGATGCGGCGTTCGCGGCCCGGGTCCACGTGACGGCCCTCCATGCGGGCGATGCCGACGGGCCCGCGCAGGCCGTCGCGATCGTGGTCACGGTCATGGTCACGATCATGGTCGCGGTCTGGACGGTTCGGCCAGTTCGGCCGCGCCGGGGCGGCCGGCGGCGCACCCGCGGGGACGTTGCGCACGAGTACCGGCGGCACCGTCGTGATCGGCGTGCGCGGCACGTTCACCCGGCCCGGCCGGCCGAAACGGTCCTGCGGCACGACGGTGAGACCCTGCGGGCGGTAGTCGCGCGGGCGGTGCGGGTTGTCGCGCACGTGTTCGTTCAGCCAGCGCAGGTGCTGGTCCGGCGCATGCCAGGTCGGGACGTAGCGGTCGTGCGGCGTCAGCGGATACCAGCCGGTGGCGGGCAGCGGGTGATGGCGGTCGCGGAACGTGGCGTTCCAGCCGTCGCCGCCGACCCAGCCGACGAGCGCCGGCGCCCACACGAGGTGGTCGTGGCGGCGGCCCGGTGCCCAGGCCCAGCGGTTGTGCACGTGCACCCAGCGGCCGTAGTGGAACGGTGCATAGCCCCACGGCGCGTTGTCGACCCAGGTCCAGCCCCACGGATCGAGCCACGTCCAGCTGCCGTCGCGGTATGGCACCCAGGTCGACGCCACGGTCGGGATCCACAGCGGGCCGTAGTCCGCGTCCTCGCGCCAGCTGCCGTAGCGGTCGAGGTCTTCGTAGCCCGTCATTTCGGACGTCACGTAGCGGGCCGACACGGCGTTGTCGTCGTAGCGGTCGCGCACGAGCGCCCATTCGTCGAAGGCGTCGCGCACGGCCGTCAAGGTGCGCACGTCGTCGTCGCCCACCTCCGCGCGCCGGCCGGCGCGCAGGGTCAGCTGCGAATCGCCGTCCTCGACGAGCGCCACGCCGTCGAACACGGTGACGGCGCTGGTGTCGCGCACGCGCTCGGCGTCGATGCGCACGCGGCCCGGCTGCTGCAGGCGGATGCGCGCCTGCGGGGTCTCGAGCTCAAAACCAGCCAGCACGTCCGCGTTGATCACGCGCACGCTGGCGCTGCCGTAGTGCAGGCGCAGGTGCAGGGCGTCGTCGTCCAGCTGCAGCACTTCCAGCGAGGAATCGCCGTCCAGCCGGATCGACGTCGAACCGATGCGCAGCTCCGTGCGCGCGCCGTCCGCCGTCGTGATCGTGTTGCCGGAGGTGACGGGCCAGTTGACCTGGGCCGCCATCATCTCGGCGCCGACGTCGCTGCCGATCGTGACCTGGCCCTGGGCCAGCGCGACGCGGCCCACGCGCGCGGGCGGATCGGCCGCCAGGGCCAGCGTCGTCAGGGTAGAGAAGGCAAGGAGGACGGCGGTTTTCGCGATGCGGTTCGGCATGATGTCTCCAGGGGATGGGCTGTTTTTTATCGTTTTATCGTGGCAGCAGACGGACTGCCTCGATTGCATTACAACGCAAGTACGTACTACCGGCGACACGAATTACAAATGGTTGCGAAATGTATCCGCCGGATACGAACGTCAGCCGTGGCCGGGCTTGACGAAGAACAGCAGGGCGCCGACGGCGACCAGCACGCCACCAAAGAAACGGTTCTGTATTTTGACGGCGCGCGGATCGCGGAACCAGCGCTGCATGGACGACGCCAGCAGGGCGTAGCCGTGCATCACGGTGGTATCGATGGAGACCATCGTCACGCCGAGGATCGCCAGTTGCGGCGGCACGGGCGCATCCCGCGCGATGAATTGCGGCAGCACGGCGACCATGAAGAGGATCCCTTTCGGGTTGGTCGCATTGGTGAGAAAGCCGGTCAATACGCGGCGGCCGAACGTCGGGTGCGCGGCCAGGCCGGCCGTGGGCACGCCGCTCGCCTCGGCTTTCGAGCGCCACTGGCTGATGCCGAGCCAGATCAGGTACAGCGCGCCGACGACCTTGACGACGGTGAACGCGGACTCCGACGCGATCAGCAGCGAGCCGACGCCGGCGCCGGCGATCACCAGCACGAGCACGAGGCCCAGTTGCAGGCCCAGCACGGTGGCGCTGGCCTTTTTGAGGCCGTAGGCCAGGCCGTGCGACATCGACAGGATGGCGCCGGAGCCGGGCGAAATGGCGATCAGGGTGGCTGCGACGACGAAGCCGATCCAGGTGATGAAGCTCATGGGGAAAGCGGCAAGGGACAAGGAAGGGACGCGGGCATGGCGCACGGCGCCGGCGATTGCCGGACGACCGCGGCCAGCCGCGGGGTACTGCTTACTTCTTCTTCGGGTTGACGGCGGCCTTCAGGGTCGCACCGGCAGCGAAGCGCGGGGTCTTCGATGCGGCGATCTTGATGACTTCGCCGGTCGCAGGGTTGCGACCCTTGCGGGCAGCGCGCTTGGTGATCGAGAACGTGCCGAAGCCGGTGATGCCCACCGTGTCGCCTTTTTTCAGACGCTCGGTGATGATGTCGATGATGGTGTTCACTGCATCGTTCGCAGCGGCGCCCGACATCTCCGTACGCTTCGCAAATTCAGCGATCAGTTCGCCTTTTTTCATAAATCCTCCGGGTTGAAAGAGCCGGAAGATTAGCATAATTAATTGCTCTGCGTAATCTTCTTACACGTCAGACACCCTGTATTGGCGGGGTTTCTGCGATTTTTTCGCTCAAGCCGCGGCCGGATTGCCGTCGCCGTTGGCCAGGCGCAGGCGCAGCGCGGCGTTGATCAGCGTCTGGTAACCGGTGCCGGTGCGTTCCGCGCGCGAGCGGAATTCGTCCAATACCTCGTCGTCGAGATAGATGGTGATGCGGGTCTTGCGCTTGGGCGGGCGGGCACGGCGGCGCGGAACGGTCGGCAGGTCGAGGTTCGGGTTCATGGGCATCTCCTTCAGGTCGGAAAGGCTGCTGCACCGCAGCCAATGTTGTCACTATACGTATCGATCCATGCCATCTGTACGGGAAAGCGACGAGATGCAGATTTTCGGGTTTGAAACGCAGAAAACGCGCCTGAACCGCGATCCTGAACAGCTGGCCGGCTCGGTTAAGATGTGGCCATATTGGTATTGAGGAGCGGCACATGGCTGCAGGAAGTTTATTAGCACTCATCGACGACATCGCCAGCGTGCTCGACGACGTGGCCCTGATGAGCAAGGTGGCGGCCAAGAAAACGGCCGGCGTGCTGGGCGATGACCTTGCCCTCAATGCCCAGCAGGTATCGGGCGTCAACGCCGACCGCGAACTGCCCGTCGTGTGGGCGGTGGCGCTGGGCTCGCTGCGCAACAAGGCGATCCTCGTACCGGCCGCGCTCGCCATTTCCGCCTTCGTGCCGCAGGCGATCACGCCCATGCTGATGCTGGGCGGCGCCTATCTATGCTTCGAGGGTTTCGAAAAGGTCGCCCATCGACTCCTGCACAGCGCCGCCGCGGATGCCGCGCACGAAGAGGAACTGGCGACGGCGCTGGCGACCGACGCCGACATGCTCACGGTCGAGAAAGACAAGATCAAGGGCGCGATCCGCACCGATTTTATTTTGTCGGCGGAGATCATCGTGATCGCGCTCGGCGTCGTCAACGAACAGGGCGCGTCGTTCGGCGCGCAGGTGGCGGCCCTCGTCGCGGTGGCGGTCGCCATGACGATCGGCGTCTACGGCGTGGTGGCGGGCATCGTCAAGATCGACGACCTCGGGCTGTACCTGAGCCGCCGCGCCAGCGCGGCCGCGCGCGCGGTCGGCAACCTGCTGCTGGCGGCCGCGCCGCGCCTGATGAAGGCGCTGTCCGTGATCGGCACGGTGGCCATGTTCATGGTCGGCGGCGGCATCATCGGCCACGCGTTCGAACCGCTGCACCACCTGGCCACGAGCGCCGCCGCGTTGGTGGCCGGCGTGCCGGTCGCGGGCCGCTTGCTGGCGGCCGTCGCGCCGAGCGTCGTCGATGCCGTGGCCGGCGTGCTCGTCGGCGCGGCCGTGCTGGTGGTGCTGACGCTGGTGCAAAAGCTGCGCGGGAAGTAATGCGTCGTTCCCGCGCAGGCGGGAACCCAAGTTTTAAGCGTGTCGAAACGCATGCAAATTGGCGCCCCACCAAGGCGGAAAGCCAGCCCGGGGGCGACGTACCTCCTCGAAGCAAACCCGCTCCGCCGCGGTGCACCCACGCACCGCGCATGCACAACTGTTGCGTCGTTACATCTATGCACCCTGATTGAATTGACAACGATAACAAGCACGCCCCACTATCAAGACGAGTTTGCTCTTAATCAAGCTCGACAGGATCACCTACCGATCAGGAACAGGACCACCGCTGTAGCTCTCACCCCGCCGCCCCGCGGGCCGTAGACCAAGAATAAGGATCAAGAGAATGCAACAACGATTTGTGCCGGAAAAAACCGTACTCGCCCTTTCCATCGCCGCGCTGTTCGCCGGCCCCGCCCTCGCCCAGGCCCAGGACACGTCGCCCGACGGCGCCACCGCCACCGTCGTCGTGACCGGCACCCGCGTGGCCAACCGCACGGCGCTCGATACCGCATCCCCCGTCGACATCATCTCGGCCGACACCCTCAAAACCACGGGCTCGACCGAACTGAACCAGGCCCTGTCGGTGGCGCTGCCGTCGCTGAACTTCCCGCGGCCCGCGCTGACGGACGGCACGGACACGATCCGCCCCGCCACCCTGCGCGGCATGGCACCGGACCAGAGCCTCGTGCTGGTGAACTCGAAGCGCCGCCACGCGTCGTCGCTGGTGAACCTGAACGGCTCCATCGGCCGCGGCTCGGCCGCCGTCGACCTGAACACGATTCCGTCGGCGATCGTGAAGAACATCGAGGTGCTGCGCGACGGCGCGGCCGCGCAATACGGCTCGGACGCGATTTCCGGCGTCGTCAACGTCCGCCTGCGCACGGACCGCAGCGGCGGCGAAGGCACGATCACCTACGGCGCCCACGTCACCGAATACGACCTGCTGAACGACGTCGCGCCGGCCGGCGCCACCTGGACCGGTCCGAACTCGCGCAAGCGCACGGACGGCCAGACGACCACCGTCAGCGCCTGGAAAGGCCTGCCGCTGGGCGACTCGGGCTTCATCACCATCGCGGCCGAATACAAGAACCAGGAGCACACGGAACGCAGCGGCTACGACATGCGCCAGCTGTACCCGAAAGTGAACGGCGCCTACGATCCGCGCGAATTGACCATCAACCGTTTCGACGCCTGGTACGGCGATCCGGAGATGCAGCAGAAGACCGTGTTCGTCAACGTCGGCGACAACCTGACGCCCGACGTGAAGATCTACGGCTGGAGCAGCTACCAGCTGCGCGACGCGCGCTCGGCCGGCTATTTCCGCCCGCCGCAGGACGCGCGCAACGTGCAGAGCATCTACCCGAACGGCTTCCTGCCGATCATCGCCCCGACCGTCGAAGACTTCAGCGCCGCCGCCGGCATGAGCTGGAGCCTCGGCGACTGGGACCTGGACACGTCGCTCGTGTACGGCCAGAACGGCATGAACTACGACATCCAGAACACGCTGAACGCGTCGATCGGCCCGACCAGCAAGACGGTGTTCGATGCGGGCGGCTTCTCGTACAACCAGCTCGTGTACAACCTCACCGGCGTGCGCAAGTTCGACGTGGGCGGTCTCGCGTCGCCGCTGAACGTGGCGGTGGGCACCGAGGCGCGCCGCGAAGGCTACGAGATGCATGCGGGCGAGCCGGATTCCTGGCGCAACGGCGGCGTGATCCTGCCGAGCGGCGTGCCGGCGGCATCGGGCGCGCAGGTGTTCCCGGGCTTCCGTCCGGCCAACGCGTCGCACACGTCGCGCACCGCGGTCGGCGTGTTCGTCGACGTCGAAGCGAACGTCACCGACAAGCTGCTCGCGTCCGCCGCGATCCGCGAAGAGCATTACAACGACTTCGGCAACAACGTCTCCGGCAAGCTGGCCGGCCGCTTCGACTTCACCAAGAACTTCGCGCTGCGCGGCTCCGTGCAGAACGGCTTCCGCGCGCCGTCGCTGCAGCAGCAGCGCTTCACGTCGACGTCGACCAACTTCATCAACGGCATCCCGTACGAGATCACGACGTTCACGCCGAACGACCCGGTCGCCGTCGCGCTGGGCGCCAAGCCGCTGAAGGCCGAGAAGTCGACCAACTTCTCGCTCGGCGCCGTGATGCGCCTCGCGCCCATCAGCCTGACGGTGGACGCCTACCGCATCAACGTGCGCGACCGCATCGTGCTGTCGGAAAACCTGACGTCGGCCGCAGTGCGCAACTACATCGTGTCGCAGGGCTTCTCGGGCGTCGGCGGCGGCCGCTTCTTCATCAACGGCGTCGACACCAACACCAAGGGCGTGGACGTCGTGGCCAGCCTGCCGTACAACGCGGGCGCCGCCGGCCGCTTCGACTTCACCCTGGCCGGCAACTTCAACCGCACGGAAGTGACCAAGGTCCCGACCACCGCCCAGCTGGCCGCGCTGAACCCGGCGCCCGTGCTGTTCGACCGCGTGAACGTGCTGACGCTGGAGAAGGGCCAGCCGAAGAACAAGATCACGGCGAGCGCCAACTGGAAGCTGAACCAGTGGGGCGTGACCGCACGCGCCACCCGCTACGGCGAGGTGCTGTCCCCGGGCACCGCGGCCGCCTTCGACTACACGTTGAAGGCCCGTACGATCGTCGACCTGGAAGCCCGCTACGCGCTGACCCGCCAGATGAGTCTCGCACTCGGCGCGGACAACCTGTTCGACCAGTACTCGGAAACGCTGCCGCCGGCGCTGAACACGACCAGCAACACGCCGTTCTCGAACTACACCCCATTCGGCAGCAACGGACGCTACGTGTATGCGCGCGCGACCTACAGTTTTTAATCGCGCTTGACTGAACGTCGGCGTATCGCGACACTTCGCGATACGCCTTTTTTTTCGCCAAAGACCTTGTTGGGAGCTTGCGACCATGACCATCACGATCACCGCATTCGAACGTTCACCGGACGGCGGCAAGGGCCTTGCGCGCGATACGCGCGTACGCTGGGCGCTGGAGGAAGCGGGCCTGCCGTACGATGTCCGCCTCGTGTCGTTCCGCGCGATGAAGGAACCCGCGCACCTCGCCCTGCACCCGTTCGGCCAGATTCCGACCTATGAAGAAGACGGTCTCGTGCTGTTCGAGACAGGCGCGATCGTCTTTCATATTGCCCAGCACCACGGCAACCTGCTGCCGGCGGACGACCACGCCCGGGCACGCGCGATCACGTGGATGTTTGCGGCAGTCAACACGGTGGAGCCGCCGATCCTCGAACTCGTCACGGCCCGCATCTTCGAGGGGGACAAACCCTGGACCAAGGAACGCCTTCCGCTCGTCGAGGAACGCGTGCGCGACCGCATGAAGCAGTTATCCGCGCGCCTGGGCGATGCCGACTGGCTCGACGGCGCGTTCAGCGCGGGCGACCTCATGATGGTGTCGGTGCTGCTGCGCTTGCGGCCGTCCGGCATCCTGGACGAGTTCCCGATGCTGGCGGCCTACGTCGCGCGCGGCGAAGCGCGGCCCGCCTACCAGCGCGCGTTCGAGGCGCAGTTGGCCGTCAACGCCCCGCCCCATCCCTGACGCCACGTTTTCGCCGGCTCGCTTACACTCGAACGGCATCAGGAACGGCGGCTCAACATGGCCCCGAGCGCCAGCCCGACCCCGAACGCGCCATACACGACGGCCAGCGACGGCCGCGACAAATGGTTCTCGAAGCCGGGCTGGAAGCGCCGGGGCGTGAGCCGGTAGTCGGCGAAGCACGCGACGGCCGATGCGGCGGCCGCCACGCCCAGCGTCACGGCGGGCGTCTTGCGGTCGAGCAGGCGGCCGCACATGCGCTCGAACAGCACCGACCAGAACATCGCGCTGCCGTGGTGGATCAGGTAGCCGGGGACGGTGTGGCGCAAGGTCGGCCCGTCGGCGCGCAGCGCCTCGTCGCCCCAGATCCAGTGGCTGACGGCGTTCGTCGCCACGTACGGGCTGCCGGTCGCGCGCCGGCCGAGCAGGGCCAGCGCCGCGGTCGACAGCAGACTGGACGTGGCGCCGCCGACGAGGCCGCGCCTGAATGCCGTGTTCCACGATTCCATGCAATCCTCCCGATGCGAAGCTGTCATTGAAGAAAGGGACAAAATGCGGATCCTGCTCACCGGCGCCAACGGATTCATCGGACGCCACCTGCTGCACGCGCTGCTGGCGGAAGGCCACGACGTCGTGTGCGCGGTGCGGCATCCGGAACGCCGGGACGTGCTGGGCGAGCATCCGCGCCTGACCGCGCTGCACGCCGACTTCGCCCACGATACCGACAAATCCGTCTGGCTGGCGCGCCTTACCGGCGTGGACGCCGTGATTAACGCCGTCGGCATCTTCCGCGAGCGCGGCACGCAGACGTTCGCCAATCTGCACACGCGCACCCCACGCGCCCTGTTCGCCGCGTGCGCCGAATCCGACGCCGTGCACACGGTCGTGCAACTGTCCGCGCTGGGCGCCGACGAGCGGGCCGACACCGCGTACCACCTGTCCAAGAAGGCCGCCGACGACTACCTGGCCACGCTGCCGCTGCGCGCCGTCATCGTGCAGCCGTCGCTCGTGTACGGGACGGACGGCGCCAGCGCGCGCGTGTTCAAGGCGCTGGCGTCGTTGCCGTTCGCGGCGCGCCTGGGCAGTTCGCCGCAGCGGGTGCAGCCGATCCACGTCGACGACGTCGTGACCGCCATCGTGACCCTGCTGCGCCAGCGGCTGCACGTGGACCAGGCCGGCGGCGCGACCGTGCGCCGCATCGCGCTCGTCGGTCCGCAGGCGCTGCCCTTCATCGATTACCTCGCCACGCTGCGCCGCGCGCTGGGCATGGGCAGGCTGCGCGTGCTGCCGCTGCCGGGCGGCGTCGCGCGGGCGCTCGCGCGCGTGGGCGGCTGGCTGCCGGGCGCCCTGCTCGACCCGGACGCGCTGCGCATGCTGGAGCGCGGCAGCACGGCCGATCCCGGCCCGACGTTGCGCCTGCTGGGACGCCCGCCGCGTGCGATAGCCTCGTTCATCGTCGATCCCGGCGCCGAGCGGGCGCGCGCGCAACTGGACTGGCTGCTGCCCGTGCTGCGGCTGGCCATCGCGGCCGTGTGGATCGCCACGGCCATCGTCTCCGCATTCATCTACCCGCCGGCCGACAGTGATGCGCTGCTGGCCCGCACCGGCATCCCGGATACCCTGCGCCCGCTGATGCTGTACGGCGCGGCGGCGCTCGACCTCGTTCTGGGCGTCGGCACGCTGTTCCTGCGCCGGCGCCGCTGGCTGTGGCGGACGCAGCTCGCGCTGATCGGCTTTTATACGATCGTGATCGCGTTCCGGCTGCCCGAATTTCTCGTCCACCCGTACGGCCCGTTGACGAAGAACCTGCCGATGCTGGCCGCGATCTGGCTTCTGTACGAACTCGAACGAGAGGACACCTGATGGACTACGTCGTCGTGAAATGGCTGCACATCCTGTCGTCGACCTTCTTGTTCGGCACCGGCATCGGGTCGGCCTGGTACATGCTGTTCGCCAACGTGAGCCGCGACGTGCGCGCGATCGCCATCGTCAGCAAATACGTCGTCATCGCCGACTGGCTGTTCACCGCGACGACGGCCGTCATCCAGCCCGCCACCGGGTTTTATATGGCGCACCTGGCCGGCTATCCGCTGCACAGCCGCTGGATCGTGTGGTCCGTCACGCTGTACGTGCTGGCGGGCGCGTGCTGGCTGCCGGTCGTGTGGCTTCAAATGCGCCTGCGCGACCTCGCGGCCGCCGCTGTGCGCGACGGCACCGACCTGCCGCCGCTGTACTGGCGCTACTTCTTCACCTGGGGCGGACTGGGCGTGCCGGCCTTCATCGCGTTCGTCTTCATTTTCTGGTTCATGGTGGCCAAGCCGATTTAGAATCCTTCCTTCGCCATTCAGGAAAGGTTCACCATGCCTCGCATCGGCCGCAAACCACTCGGTCTCGCCCTGCTCGTCGCTTCCGGCATCGTATCCGCCGCACCCGCCTGGGTCGCGCGCAGCGACGCCTACACCCAGCCGGTATTGAAGGACACCGGTAAATACCAACCGGAGGAATCCACCGCGCTGGGCGACGAAAGTGTCGACACCCAGGTCGCCGACTTCAAGCCGCGCGTCTACGAGCGCGCGCTGGCCGACACGGAACAACGCCTGGCGTCGCTGCGCCGCGAACGCGCGCAGGAACCAGACGTCAAGGTGCGGCAAGACCTCGACATCCTGATCGACTCGCGCGCAAAGATCATCGCCACGATGAAGCTGGAGCACCAGTACCTGCTCGACTACACCAACGTCGGCGAGCTGGTGTACGGCGGCCTGCGCGCCCTGCTCGACCCGCGCAACAAGCCCGAACGCCAGAAGCTGGCGTTGATCCGCCTGAAGCGCTATGCCGGCAAGGAAGCGGGATACACGCCGATCGCGACGCTCGTGCGCGCCCGCGCCGAGGAACGCCTGGCGGACAAGGCGCTGATCGGCCCGTACGTGAGCGAAGTCGAGGAAGGCCTGCACAACAACCAGGCCTATATGGACGGCATCGAAGCGATGTTCAAGAAAGCGAACGTCGCCGGCTGGGAAAGCGACTTCGCGGCGCTGAAGGCGCAGGTCAAGGACTACGACGACTGGGTCAGGCACCGCATCCTGCCGCGCACGCGCAAGGAAGTGCGCCTGCCGGAAGCGATCTACGTGAACCGCCTCGCCAACGTCGGCGTCGACATCGCGCCGGAACAGATGATCGAGCGCGCCGGCTTCGACTTCCAGGAAGTGCGCGACGAGATGCAGGTCGTCGCCGCCACCATCGCCGCGCGCAACCACCTGCCGTCGTCCGACTATCGCGACGTGATCCGCGAACTGAAAAAATCGTCGATTCCGCCCGACCAGCTGTTGCCCTACTACCGCGAGCGTTTGAAAGACATCGAAGGCATGGTGCGCGCCCACGATCTCGTCACGCTGCCCGCGCGCGACGCGAACATCCGCACGGCCACGCCGGCCGAAGCGGCGCAGACGCCGGCGCCGTTCATGAACCCACCGCGCATGATCGGCAACACGGGAGAATACGGAGAATTCGTGATCCCGCTGTCGAACCCGAACGCGAAGTCGAAGGAAAAGATGAACGACTTCGACTTCTCCGCCATGGCCTGGACCCTGACCGCGCACGAGGCGCGCCCGGGCCACGAGCTGCAATTCGCATCGATGGTGGAGCAAGGCATGTCGGTGGCGCGCGCGCGCTTCGCGTTCAACAGCACGAACGTGGAAGGCTGGGGCCTGTATTCGGAAGCGATGATCCTGCCGTACATGCCGCCGGAAGGCCAGCTCGTGTCGCTGCAGGCCCGCTTGCTGCGCATGGCCCGCGCCCTGCTCGACCCGCAAATCAACCTGGGGCGCATGACGCCGGCACAGGCGAAGGACTTCCTGATGCGGGAAGTCGTGCTGTCCGAACCGTTCGCGCAGTCGGAAGTCGACCGCTATTCATACCGCATGCCGGGCCAGGCGACCGCGTACTACTACGGTTACGTAAAACTGCGCGCGCTGAAGACCCAGGCCGAAATCGCGCTGGGCGACCGTTTTAATTTGAAGGCCTTCAACGACTTCATCATCGCCCAGGGCATCCTGCCACCCGCGCTGATGAAACAGGCCGTGCTGGACGATTTCATTCCGGCGCAGTCGGCCAAGGTGGCGGCGAAATAAACGCCGGGCCGGCGTAGAAGATCCCCATGCGGACCGTGCGCCGCCGGAGCGCCCGTTGCGGCGACAATATCGTCCGGTCCCGCGCGGGCGGCCGATCAACCGATGGAGGACAGCGATGCGGGCTTACCAGATCTTACCCGGCGATGGCATCGACGGGCTGCAGTGCGTGGATTTTCCTCACCGTGAACTGGGCAATGGCGAAGTGCGCATCCGCGTGCACGCCGTCTCGCTGAACTACCGCGACCTGATGGTCGCCAGCGGCAACTACCTCGTCACCGTCGACGACCCCATCATCCCCTGCTCGGACGGGGCCGGCGAGGTCGTCGCGACCGGTCCCGGCGTCACACGCGTACAGCCCGGCGACCGCGTCGCGGCCTCGTTCTTCCCGTACTGGCACGACGGTCCGACCGGCCCCGATAAAATCCGCCACGCGCTCGGCGGCGACATCGACGGCATGCTGGCCGAGGAAGTCGTGCTGGACGCGGACGCCCTGGTGAACATCCCGGCCGGGATGAGTTTCGTCGACGCCGCCACGCTGCCCTGCGCCGGCGTGACGGCGTGGAACGCCATCTTCGAATCCAGCAACGCCGTCCGCCCGGGCGACACCGTGCTGCTGCTGGGGACGGGTGGCGTCAGCATCCTCGGCCTGCAACTGGCCCACGCGGCGGGGTTGAACACGATCGTCACGTCGTCCAGCGACGCCAAGCTGCAGCGGGCGCAGGAACTCGGCGCGCGCCACGTCATCAACTACCGCACGACGCCGGAATGGCAGGAAGAGGTGCTGCGCGCAACGGACGGCGCGGGCGCGCACGTGGTGCTGGAAGTGGGCGGCCAGGGGACCGTCAACCGCTCGATCGCGTCCGCCGCGATGGGCGGCAGCGTCGCCATCATCGGCGGCGTCAGCGGCTTCGGCGGCGAAGTCAATCCGGTCACGCTGCTGGCCGGGGCCAAGCGGCTCGTGGGCATCTTCGTGGGCAGCCGCGCAATGCTGGAAAAAGTCGTGCGCTTCGCCGATGCGGCCGGGCTGCAGCCCGTCGTCGACCGCGTGTTCACGTTCGACCAGGCGCGCGAGGCATACCGCCACATGGCGTCGGGATCGCATTTCGGGAAGGTCGTGATCGCGGTGACGTGACCGTCAACGGCGCTGGATGGGCACGAGTTCGATTTCGAAAAGCTTCGGCCACAGCTTGCCTGTCACGAACAGGCGGTGCTGCTTCGGCTCGTACGCGATGCCGTTCAGGACCGCATCCTGATTCGTCGTCCCGCGCTGGTCCGGCGGCAGCAGGCCCGTGCAATCGATCCAGCCGACGACGTTGCCGCTGTCCGGATCGATGCGCGCGATGATGTCGGTGCCCCAGACGTTGGCGAAGATCTGGCCGTCGACGATCTCCAGTTCGTTGAGCTGGGTGACCGGCTTGCCCTCGGCCGTCACGCGGATGCGGCGCTGCTCGTCCAGCGTTTTCGGATCGAGGATGCGGATCTCGGCGGTGCCGTCGCTCATGTAGACGTGGTGCGCGTCGCTGGCCAGGCCCCAGCCTTCGCCCTTGTAGTTGAAGCGGCCCTTCAATGCGAACGTCTTCGCGTCGAACAGGAAACCGACGTTCGACTGCCACGTCAGGCCGACGATGGTGTCGCCGACCGCGGTCGAGCCCTCGCCGAAATACTCGTCCGCCAGATCCTTCTTTTGCAGCACTTTACCCGTCCTGAGGTCGACCTTGCGCAGCGACGAACGCCCTTTCTGGCCCGTCGATTCGTACAGTTGGCCGTCCCTGAAGAACAGGCCCTGCGTAAAAGCCTGCGGGTCGTGCGGGTAGGTATTCTTGACGAAGAAGCCGTACACGGGAATGGCGGCGTGGGCGGTGCCGACGGATGCGGCGGCGAGCACGAGGGAAGCGACGATTTTCATAGGACTCCACGAATCAAGCCGGACGGTCCCGGCGCGTGCGAGATAGTAACGCAGTCGGGCAACCGGTGGTAAGCTGGCGCCATGCAAAGAAAGACCCTCACCTATCTGCACCTGCCGCCCGACGCCGACCTGCCCGACCTGGGCGCTCGCCCGCCCTTCCTCGCCATCGTGCTGGCCGAGGAAGACGTCGCGGACATGTGGTTGTGGGACGTCGCCCGCTGGCTCGTCGCATCCGGCGCGCGCTACGTGCAGGCCTGGGGCAAGGATGCCGAGGCCTGGACGGAAGCCGTCGACGACGCGGCGCTCGAAGCCGTCGACTACGAGGATGCGCCCGACGACCGCAAGGTGCTGGCCGCCGCGCACGACCCCGCGGACGAGGACGAGGACGAGGTGTTCTGGTTCGCCAAGCACCGCGCCGCGCATCCCGCCCTGTCCCTCGACACGGTGCTCATCGTGCACGTCGCCCAGGCCCCGCGCAAGGACGAGATCGAAACCGCCTACGCGGACGCCTGAACCAGCTCCTCGCCGAGCAGGCGCACCAGTTCCGCCGCCGGCAGCGCGCGCGCGAGCGGAAAACCCTGGCCGGCCCAGTTGACCGTAAAGTCCTGGTTGCCGGCCTTCGTCGCCGCCGCGTTCAGCGCCTTCACGGCATCGTAGGCGATCGGATAATCCGGCAGCGGCGGATGGCCGGGCGCGCCGATCTCGCTGAACAGGCGGTTCACCAGACCACGTGCGGGACGCCCGGACACGACGTCCGTCACGGTCGTGATCACGCCCTCCCCCGCCTGCATCAGCGCGCGGTGGTGCTGTGTCGCCGACGATTCCGGGCACAGGATGAACGCGGTGCCCATCTGGGCGGCGCCGGCGCCCAGGCGCAGCGCGGCGGCGATGCCGTTCCCGTTCATGATACCGCCGGCCGCGATCACCGGAATCCGGACGGCGTTCGCCACCAGTGCCGTCAGCGCGAACGTGCCGATGGCCGGGTCGCCCCGTTCCGGATCGAACAGGCCGCGGTGGCCGCCGGCCTCGTAGCCCTGGGCGACGACGACGTCGATGCCGGCCGCCTCCACCTGGCGCGCTTCGTCCACCGACGTCGCGCTGCCCAGCAACACGATGCCGGCATCCTTCAATGCCTGGATGCGGTGCGCGTCCGGCAGGCCGAAGTGGAAACTGACGACGCTTGGCCGCGCCTCCAGCAGCACCTCGAGCATGGGATCGTCGGCGACGAAGCTCGTATAGATTTCGCGCAGGCCGGCCGGCGGCCGGGCGCCGTTGGCGGCGAAGTGCGGCGCCAGGTAAGCCAGCCAGGCCGCTTCGCGCGCGGCGTCGGCCTGCGCGGGGCGGTGGCAGAATACGTTGACGTTGAACGGCCGGCCGGTCAGGCGGCGCACGTCGGCGATGGCGGCGCGGCCCTGCTCGGCGTTGCCGGCGCCGACGGAGATCGAGCCGAGCGCGCCCGCCTCCGACACGGCCGCGGCCAGCGCCGCCGTCGAGACGCCGGCCATCGGCGCCTGGATGATGGGCAGGTCGATGCGCAGCAGGGACAGCAAGTCTGGTTTCATGGTGGTCTCCAACACGGTCGCGGTCCGGCGAGTATAGCGCCGCCGGCGCGGCGGCGTGCGGCGCGGCCCCGGGTATTAAACGATATAAACCGTTTTTGCGGGACGGCGCGCGCCGTCGCCGTTCGCGTTTTTGCGCTAGGATTCGCGATGCCCGCCCGGCGATGCCGCCCGCGGGCGTACGAATTATCGCTTGGCAACAAAAAGGATAGCAATGGACAGTATCGACCTCGAAGTGCTGCACGCCTGCGACCAGTGGCTGCGCGCCGGCTGGCGCTGCGAATACGTGACCGTCGTGCGGACGTGGGGATCGAGCCCGCGGCCGGAAGGCGCCACGATGGCGATCCGCGCCGACGGCGTGGTCGTCGGCTCGGTCTCGGGCGGCTGCATCGAGGACGACCTGATCGCCGCCGTGCGCGAACAGGGCATCGTGCGCACCGCGCCGGAAGTCATCACCTACGGCATCTCGGCCGACGAGGCGCACCGCTTCGGCCTGCCCTGCGGCGGCACGATCCAGCTCGTCGTCGAGCCGCTCGGCCCGCGCAGCCGCATGGACGACCTGCTGGCCCTCGCGCAGCGCCGCGTGCTGACCCGGCGCACGCTCGATCTCGCCACCGGCGCGGTCGAGCTGGCGCAGGGCGAAGCGGACCAGCAGCTGCGCATGGACGGCGCCACGCTCGTCACGATCCACGGCCCGCGCCTGCGCATGCTGATCATCGGCGCCGGCCAGCTGTCGCAATTCCTGGCCCAGATCGCGGTCGGCCTCGAATACCAGGTGACCGTGTGCGACCCGAGAGAAGAATACCGCGCCAGCTGGAGCCTGGAAGGCGTCAACGTCGTGCACGCGATGCCGGACGACGTCGTGCTGGACATGAAACTGGACAGCCGCAGCGCCGTCATCGCCCTCACCCACGACCCCAAGCTGGACGATCTCGCCCTGATGGAAGCGCTGAAAACGGACGCGTTCTACGTCGGCGCCATCGGCTCGCGCGCCAACAATGCGCGGCGGCGCGAACGCCTGCGCGAATTCGACCTCACCGAGGGGCAAATCGCGAAGCTGCACGGCCCCATCGGACTGTACATCGGCAGCAAGACGCCGTACGAGATCGCCGTCTCCATCCTCGCCGAGCTGACGGCCGTGAAAAACGGCGTGCCGCTGCCGGCGCAGATGTCGGTCGAACAGGGCAAGGCACGCGCCCGGGATCCGCTCGCGGCCTAGCGTTCCGTCACCAGCAGGACGGCCAGCACGAGCATCGTCGCGCCCGTGACACCTTCGATGGCGCGCCAGACGACGGGCCGCGCCAGCACGAACGCGCAGCGGCGCGCGCCGAGGCCCAGCACCGAAAACCACAGCAGCGACGCCGTCATCGCGCCGGCCGCGAACGACGCGCGGTGGCCGGCGGCGAGGCTGCTGCCCACGGCGCCCAGCAGCACGACCGTATCCAGGTAGACGTGCGGATTCAACAGGGACATCGCGAGCACGATGCCGAGTGCGCGCGCGGCGGTCGACGCGGCCTGCCCGCCGCCGCCCGCGTCCGGCGCCGCCGCGCCACGCCGGCAGCTGTTCAGGCAGCGCATGCCGTACCACAGCAAAAACGCCGCGCCGCCCCAGCGGGCCGCCAGCAGCAGCGCGGGCGAGTGCTCGATCAGTGCGCCGAAGCCGGAGACGCCCAGTGCGATCAAGGTGGCGTCGATCAGGATGCACGTGGCCACCGTGAGGACGATGTGGCGCCCGGCCACGCCGGTGCGGATCACGTGCGCGTTCTGGGCGCCGATCGGCATGATCAGGCTGGCGCCCATGCCGAGGCCTTGTAAAAAGACGGGTTGTGAAAACATGGCGTTCTCCGTTGTATGGCGGAGCAGCATGCCTGCGCGACGACGCCTCATCAATTATATTAACGAATTCTAAGGTTTATTAAGCTAGGCTAATCCACATGACCATCGATCCGCGCCGCAGCGAGGCGTTCGTCGCCGCCGTCGACAGCGGCAGCCTGGAGCAGGCGGCCGCCCTGCTGAACGTGACGCCGTCCGCCATCTCGCAGCGCATCGCCGCGCTGGAGCACGACCTCGGCACGCCGCTGCTCGTGCGCGCCCGTCCCTGCCGGCCGACGGCGCCCGGCATGCGCCTGCTGCAATTCCTGCGCCGCCGCGCATTGCTGGAAGACGAGTTCTTCGCCGAACAACAGAGCGATCCGGGCCCGGTGCGCGTGGCGCTGGCCGTCAACAACGACACGCTGGCGACGTGGTTGTTGCCCGTGCTGGCGCCGGTGCTGATCGAGGAAGGGCTGCTCGTGGAATTCGTCACGGGCGACCAGCGACACACGTTCGCGCTGCTGGAGCAGGGGCTCGCCCTCGCCTGCGTGTCGGGCGAGACGGAACCGATGCGGGGCTGCACCGTCAGCCCGCTGGGCGCGATGCGCTACCGCATGGTCGCGGCGCCGCAATTCGCCGCCCGCTGGTTCCCCGGCGGGATCACGAGAGAGGCCGCGCGGCGCGCGCCCGTGATGGTCTTCGACCGCAACGACCGCCTGCAGACGGCCTTCCTGCTGCAGCATTTCGGCCTGCCGGAAGGCGCGTATCCGTTTCACTACGTGCCGTCCAGCGATCCGTACGTGCAGGCGATCCGCCTGGGCCTGGGCTACGGCCTGCTGCCGCTGGAACAGTGTGCGGACATGCTGGCCGGCGGCGCCCTCGTCGACCTGACGCCGGACCTGCACGTGGACGTGGCGCTGTACTGGCACGCCTGGCGCATTCAGCCGCCGCGGCTGGAACGCATGGGCGCGGCGCTGGTGAAGGGCGCGCGTGCCGCACTGTTGCCATCGTCGTCCTGAGCGACGGGCAGCCACTGCATGACGCCCCAGCAGAATTCCGGCACGAGGAACAGCCATAACAACGGCGCGCCGCTGGCCGCCAGCGCCCACGCCATCCAGGCCGAGAACAGGAAGCGTCCGATGCCGTCGTGGCGGCCGAGCGTGACGCTCGGCGCGCGCAGGCGCAGCACGGACCACACGAGCACGATGCTGCCCATCAGGCAGGCGAACAGCACGTGGAACGGGCCGAAAGCGGGCAACGCGGCGCCGCCGAGGTGTTGGTTCACGGCCGACAATTGGGCGTGCACGAGGGCGAACGTCCACGGCGTGGCGAACGGCGCCGTGAGCAGCAGGTCGTAGGCGGCGCTGGCGCGCACGAGGGTGAGAAAGGCGGATCGGCTGACGTGCATGATGTATCTCCTGGAATCAAGGTTCGGGCATCGTCGACCCTGGAGTACACTCCAAGGTCAAGCCTTTCATCGAACGACCGCCATGCAAATCGGAGAACTCGCCGCCGCAACAAGCCTTAGCCGGGACACCCTGCGCTTCTACGAGAAACGCGGATTGCTGCTGGCGCGCCGTCTGGCCAACGGCTACCGCGACTATCCGCCCGAGGCCGTGCAATGGCTGTGCTACCTGCGCGCCGCCCAGGCGCTGGGTTTTACCTTGGCCGACATCGAGACCGGCCTGCCGCTGCTGGACGATCCGGCCGCCGCGGCACCGCAGTTGCGCGATGCGTTGCTGCGCAAACTGGACGACATCGACGCGCGCATCGCGGGGTTGTCCGCCCTGCGCGCCGAGCTGACGCGCGAACTGGCGCGGCCGGGGTTCGGCTGCCCGGTGCTGGAAGCGGGGGCGGATACCGTCGCGCAGCCCGCATGAACGTCGGCGCCGTGCGCTTGCACGCCGTCAGTAGTAATTTGTTACAGGAAACTGTCAGCCACCCGCAACGGCCCCGCGTTAATAGTGCAAGCGCCGACGGAAGGCGCACGACCACCATGGAGATATCATGAAACGCCTGCTTGCCGCCGCCGCCGTGCTTGCGACCTTCACTCACGCCGCCTTCGCGGGCGACATGACCCTGTTCTCGGACAGTAATTTCCGCGGCAACCGCGTCACCATCGACCGCGACGCGCCCAACCTGGGCGACTTCAATTTCAACGACCGCGCATCGAGCGTCGTCGTCAACTCAGGCAAGTGGCTGCTGTGCGAGCACGCGAACTTCGGCGGCCGCTGCGCCGAGTTCGGTCCGGGAGAATATCGCGAGCTGCCGGGTTTCAACGATGCCGTCTCGTCGGCCCGCCAGATCGACCGCGACGACCGCGACGACCGCGGCGGCCACGGCGGCCACGGCCGCTGGCGCGATCACGACCGCGACCATGACCGCGACGGTTTGCGTGGCGGCGACCGTGGCGACCGCGGCGGCCCCGACGTGCTGATGTTCGCCGGCCCGCGCTTCGAAGGCCAGCAAATCGAACTGTCGCAGGATGTACGCGCGCTGAACGACGTCGGCTTCAACGACCGCGCCACCTCGATCATCATCCGCGAAGGCCGCTGGGAATTCTGCGAGCACGCCGACTTCCGCGGCGAATGCATCGTGCTGGGCCCGGGCCGCTACGACATGCTCGACCGCATGAACAACCGCATCTCGTCGATGCGCCGCGTGCGCTGAACCGGGGTCGGTGAACCGGGGTCGGTGAACCGGGGTCAGAGCCCGAATTTTGGCAATTGCCTAAAACCGGGCTCTGACCCCGGTTTGATGCAGGTTTAGTTGAGCAGCGCCACGCCCTTGATTTGGGCCCACAGGTGTAGGCCGGGTACGATGCCCAGTTCGCGACGCGAGCGTTCGGTGATGCGGGCCAGCAGCGGAGAATCGCCCATCCGCAGTTGCACGAGCACGTGGCCCGGCGTGTCGGTGGCGGCCACCGCCGTCACCACGGCCGGCAGGCGGTTGACGATGCTGGAGCCTTGCGGGCACGCCAGCGCCAGGCTGACGTCGCGCGCGTGGATGCGGCAGCGCAGGCGCGTGCCGATGGCTTCGCGGCGCCGGCCCACGTACAGCGCGCCGCCCGCGAATTCCAGGCGGGACAGGGCGTCTTCCTCGTGGCCGGCCAGCATCGTGTCCAGCACGACGCCGGCATCGTCGGCGAAACTGGGCGGCAGGTCCACGCGCGCCAGGGTCTCCGTCAACGGTCCGCTGGCCACGGCCTTGCCGTCGTCCAGCAGCACCAGGTGATCCGCGAGCCGCGCGACTTCGTCCGGCGCGTGGCTGACGTACACGATCGGGATCGCCAGCTCCTCGTGCAGGCGTTCCAGATAGGGGAGAATTTCCAGCTTGCGGCGCAGGTCGAGCGCGGCCAGCGGTTCGTCCATCAGCAGCAGGCGCGGCGACGCGAGCAGGGCGCGCGCGATCGCCACGCGCTGGCGCTCGCCGCCCGACAGGCTGTCCGGCCGCCGGTCGAGCAGGCCGGCTATCCCCAACAATTCCGCCACCGGCGCCAGCGCGAACCGGCGTTCCTGCACCGGCACCCGCTTGCGGCCGAACTCCAGGTTGGCGCACACGGACAGGTGCGGAAACAGGCTCGCTTCCTGGAACACGTAGCCGAGGGCGCGCCGGTGCACGGGAACGAAGACGCCGCGCGCATCGTCCTGCCAGACGTCGTCGCCGAGCGCGACGTAACCGCCGGGCGCGCGCTCCAGGCCGGCGATGGCGCGCAGGATCGTCGTCTTGCCCGAGCCGGATTGGCCGAACAGGGCGCTGATGCCACGCTGCGGCAGGGCGACATCGACGTCCAGGTGAAAGGCGCCGCGGTCCATGCGCAGGCGCACGCGCAGGCCATTGTCCATCAACGCCGTCCTTTCATCGCTTGCGGATACCAGGTGTACAGCGCCAGCAGCACGGTGAAACTGAAGGCCAGCATGCCGCCCGCGAGCCAGTGCGCCTGCGCGTATTCGAGCGCCTCCACGTGGTCGTAGATCTGCACGGAGACGACGCGCGTCTTGTCCGGGATATTCCCGCCGATCATGAGCACGACGCCGAATTCGCCGACCGTGTGCGCGAAACCGAGCACGGCGCCGGACAGGAAACCGGGCCGGGCCAGCGGCACCGCCACCGACCAGAACGTGTCCCACGGACCCGCACGGAGCGTGGCCGCCACTTCCAGCGGCCGCGGGCCGATCGCCTCGAAGGCATTCTGCAGCGGCTGCACGACGAAGGGCAGCGAATAGCACACGGAGGCCAGCACGAGGCCGCCGAACGAAAACGGCAGCAGGCCGATCCCGAGCGCTTCCGTGAGCTTGCCGACGGGGCCGTTCGGTCCCAGCACCAGCAGCAGATAAAAGCCGATCACGGTGGGCGGCAGCACGAGGGGCAGGGCGACGACGGCCCCGACCGCGTGGCGCAGGCGCGAGCGCGTGCGCGCGAGCCACCAGGCAATCGGCGTGCCGAGCGCCAGCAGCAGCACGGTCACGACGGTCGCCAGTTCCAGCGTCAGCCGGATGGCGGAGAGGTCGCCGTCGTCCAGCGTCACAGTGCGTAGCCGTACGAGCGGATGATGTCCCTGGCCTTGTTCGACTTGAGGTAGTCTGCCAGTGCCCTGGCGGCCGGATTGGCGGCGCCCCTGGCGAGGATGACGGCGTCCTGGCGGATCGGGCTGTGCAGGTTCGCCGGCACGATCCAGCCCGAGCCCGACGTGAATTTGCCGTCGCGATACACCTGCGACAGCGCGACGAAGCCCAGCGCCGCATTGCCCGTGCTGACGAACTGGTGGGTCTGGGCGATGTTCTCGCCTTGCACGAGCTTGCCCTGCACGCGGTCGTACAGGTTCAGCCTGGTCAGGGTCTCGACGGCGGCGGCGCCGTACGGGGCCGTCTTGGGGTTGGCGATCGCCAGGTGGGCATAGTTTCCGGTTTTCAGCACCTGGCCCTGGCCGTCCACGTAGCCCTCCTGCGCGGACCACAGCACCAGCTTGCCGGTCGCATAAGTAAAACGGGTGCCGGCCACGGTGCGGTGCTCCGCTTCCAGTTTCGCCGGGGTGTCGTCGTCGGCCGCCAGCAGCACCTCGAACGGTGCGCCGTTGGCGATCTGGGCGTAGAACTTGCCGGTGGCGCCGAAGGCCAGCACGGCCTTGTGGCCCGTGTCCTTTTCGAATGCCGCCGCAATCTTTTGCATGGGCGCCGTGAAATTGGCGGCCACGGCCACCTGCACGTCGTCGGCCTGGGCGGTGCCCCACGCCATCAGGGCCAGCAGGGCGGCAAGATGCTTCATGTTCGACTCCTGTCGTTCGCGCTATGTAGTAGAGTATATAACGAAACAAAATACGTTGTGGGCGATAACGCCTGTAGCGCATTGCTTATAGTTCTCAAGCCAGACAGGAGGCATCGTGGGAAGCGACAGCACCAGCTTCGCGCTGCAGGGGTCCGTCTGGATGACGGTCGGCGCGGAGAAATTCGGCGGCCCGGGACGGGTCGAGCTGCTGGCCGCGATCGCCCGGACAGGGTCGATCAGCCAGGCCGCGAAGGCCCTCGGCGTCAGCTACAAGGGCGCCTGGGACGCGATCGATGCGATGAACAACCTGGCCGGCGAAACGCTGGTGGAACGCGTCGCCGGCGGCAAGGGCGGCGGCGGCACGCGCCTGACGGCACGCGGCGAACAACTGGTCAGGAACTTTCGCGCGATCGAGCAGATCCACAAGCAGTTCGTGGACCAACTCAACCGGCAAGCCGGCAACCTGTCCGCCGACCTCACCCTGATCAGCAGACTGAACATGAAAACGAGCGCACGCAACCAATTCTTCGGCACGGTATCCCGGGTCCAGCCCGGCGCCGTCAACGACGAGATCGAAATCGACATCGCCGGCGGTCACAAGATCGTCGCCATCGTCACCCACGAGAGCACGGCAAGCCTCGGCCTCGCTATCGGCGTCCAGGCGTTTGCCCTGATCAAGGCATCGTCGATCATCCTCATGACGGAAGCCGACGGCGCCCGTATCTCGGCCCGCAACCGGCTCGAAGGCACGGTGTCGCGCCTGACGCCGGGCGCGGTCAACGCGGAAGTCGTCATCGACCTGGCCGGCGGCGGCAGCATCGCCGCCATCATCACCAACGAGAGCGCACGGTCGCTCGAACTGGCCGAGGGCGGGACGGCCACGGCGATGTTCAAGGCGTCCAGCGTGATCGTCGGGGTGCCGGCGTAAGGTCGCTAGCATAATTCCCAAAATCGATATTGCTGAAGCACAATCGAAAGATTACAAGTGCAGGCCCATCCGCCATCCATCCAAGCACATTTAGGATGGCTCAAATCCACGTCATTCTCTCCCGCGCAAGATCGGCGGGCAGCACCTTCCTTCGAACGACTGACCGGAGAATGGAAAATGGAAAAATCATGCAAATTCCTGGCCTGTATCGCGGGCTTCGTGGCCTTGACGGCCGTATCCCAGGCATCGGCGAGCGACTTCTACCATCAACGCAACCTGGTATCGGACAGCGCCGCCGTGCCGGCGGAACAGCGCGACCCCAACCTCGTCAACGCCTGGGGACTGGCGTTCAACCCGTACGGCGTGGCCTGGGCCGCCGATAACCACACGGGCCTCGCGACCCTGTACAACGGCAACGGCAATCCGCAGAGCCTCGTCGTCACCATTCCCGGCGCGGCCGGCGCCACCGGCAGCCCGACGGGCACCGTGTTCTACGGCGGCACGGGCTTCGTCGTCGGCAAGGGTGCCGTATCCGGTCCCAGCCGCTTCCTGTTCGCAAGCGAGGACGGCGGCATCGCCGGCTGGGCGCCCAACGTCGATCGGACGCACGCCATCCGCGTGATCGACAACAGCGCCCACAACGCCGTCTACAAGGGCATCGCCATCAGCGGCAACGGACACGGCACGCTGCTGTACGCCACCGACTTCCACAACGGCAAGGTCGACGTGTACGACAGCAATTTCAAACCGGCTTATTTGACCGGCAAGTTCCACGATCCGCAACTGCCGGCGGGCTATGCGCCGTTCGGCATCCAGGCCGTCAATGGCGATCTCTACGTCACCTTTGCCAAGCAGGATGCACAGCGCATGGATGACGTGCCGGGCCGGGGCTTCGGCTTCGTCGACGTGTTCGATCCGGACGGGCATTTGCTGCGCCGCCTCGTCTCCGGCGGCGCCCTCAATGCGCCCTGGGGCATCGCACTGGCCCCCGCCGGCTTCGGCCGCTTCGCCAACCGTCTACTCGTCGGCAACTTCGGCGACGGCCTGATCAATGCCTATGATCCCGCGACCGGCAAATGGCTCGGCCGCCTGAAGGCGCCGCAGGGGAAGGCGATCCACATCGATGGATTATGGGGTATCGCCTTCGGCAACGGCCTCAATGATCAACCGGTCGACACCTTGTTCTTCGCCGCCGGGCCGGACGACGAAAACCACGGGCTGTACGGCCGGATCGACGTCGCGCCGGGCGACGAGCACGACGATACGCCGGAAACGCAGTAAGTGAAGGAGACACGGCTGGACGCGGCACGGTGTCCGGCACCGCCGCCGCGCGCGCCATCCTGAACAAATCGAGCACATCCCAAGGCCAAAGACCCGCATAATCCCGGCTGTTGCGGCGACTTATGGACGGTGATGAGCGATTTTTTGCCCAAGGAATGCGATATCGTGATGGAAGGCGGGGTGACCTCCGGCGTGGTCTACCCCGCGTTCGTGGCGCGGCTGGCCGAGCGTTTTACCTTGCGCTCGATCGGCGGCACCAGCGTCGGCGCGGTGGCGGCGATTGCCGCGGCGGCCGCCCAGTTCAAGCGCAACCGCGTGCGCAAGGACGGCCAGGGCGAGGACGACGGCTTTCACTTGCTCGCCCGGCTGCCAGGGCAGCTGCAGGAACGCGTCGGCAGCCACACCCGGCTGTTCTCGCTGTTCCAGCCCTGCGCCGCGCTGCGGCCGCACTTCCGCGTGATCGCGGCGGCCCTCAACGAAACGAACAAGGCGAAGGCCGCCGGTTACCTGTCGTTCGCCATGCTGTGGAATTTTCCGCTGGGCGCCGTGCTGGGCGCGGGCCTGTGGCTGCTGGGCTTCCTGATCGGCAGCAGCCTGCTGGGCGGCCACTGGCCGCGCGTGCCCCTGGTCGGCATCGCCAGCGCCCTGTGGTTCGGCCTGTGTCTGTTCGTGGGCGCGCTGGGCGGGGCGCTGCTGCAGGCCACGCTGGCGGCCTGGCGCGGCCTGCGCGCCAACCGCTGCGGCATCTGTTCCGGGCTGCGCACGGGTCCCGATAATCCGCCCGCGCTGACGGAATGGCTGCACGCGCTCGTGCAGGACATCGCCGGCCTGCCGCCCGACGCGCCGCTGACGTTCGGCCAGCTGCGCACGTCCGAGCCGCCGATCGAGCTGGCGCTGATGACGACCGGCCTCTCCGAACTGCGCGCGCACCGCCTGCCGCATTCGAGCGCCGATCTCGTGTTCCGCGCCTCCGAACTGTCCGCGCTGTTCCCGTCCTCCATCGTCGACTGGATGAAGGCACGCTCGCGCCACACGCGCCACGGCGCGCGCACGGTGGCCCTGCTGGCCCGCATGAATGCGGCCGGCGAGGATTATTACTTCATGCCCGATCCGGACGACCTGCCGCTCGTGGTGGCCGCGCGCATGAGCCTCAGTTTCCCCGTGCTGCTGCAGGCCGTGCCCTTGTTCCGCCTGCGCGCGCTGCCGGTGCATGCGGACGGCGTCGACCTGCTGCGCGTGTGGTTTTCGGACGGCGGCCTGACCAGCAATTTTCCGATCCACTTCTTCGACGACATCCTGCCGACCCGCCCGACCTTCGGCGTCACCCTGCAGGACGACCTGGAAGAGAGCGATCCGTTCGCCGCGCGCGTCGCGCTCCCGTCGAACAACAACGCCGGCGTGACGGCGGCCTATGTGCCGGTCGACGAGACCGACGGCAGTCCCTCGCTGCCGCGCTTCGCGGGCGCCATCCTGCGCACCATCCGCACCTGGCGCGACGAAGCGCTGAAACGCACGCCGGGCTACCGCGACCGCGTCGTGCAGATCCGCCACACGAAACGGGAAGGGGGCCTGAACCTGAACATGACGCGCGCCGCCATCGACGTGATGAGCCGCAGCGGAGAAGAAGCGGCGCGCCAGGTCATCGAACGTTTTTTGAATCCCGTCGACAAGGAGAACGGCTGGTTGAACCACCGCTGGGTGCGCATGCGCAGCACGGCCGCCGTCCTGCAGGAGACGTTCGCGCCCTTGTCCGAGGCCTGGCACGACGCGCGCCTGGCGCCGTCGTACGAGGCGCTGTGGCTCGCGCACGGCGTCGATGCCTTGCCGGCCTACCAGCTCAGCAAGGCGAACCGCACGGCCGGCTTCGCGCTGTGGGAGAGAATCGTGACGCTGCCGCAGCTGGTGGCGCCGGCGGAACTGTCGGCCCACGCGCCGCGGCCACAGCCGGAACTCGTGATCGCGCCGCGCCTGAACTGAACTGGCCCGTCGGGTGTCCATGGTCGCGCAGGGCCGGCCGCACGCGTCACGTCCTGTCGCGACCCGTGCGGGATTTTTGCAAGCGCGTATGTCGAGGCGCGCAGCGGACACAATCGGACATCGACCGGCGGGGGCAAGCCGCTACAGTGGCGGCATCGTCATCGACCGGGCGTACGCCATGACTTCTCGCCGCATTTTCCTTCCGCTGGCCTTCGCAGCGATCCTCGCGCCGCTGCCCGCGCGGGCGCAACGCGTCGACGTGTGCGCGCTCGTCTCCTGCAGCGCCAGCGGCCAGCGCGCCGCCGCATTCGACGAACCCGTTCCGGCGCAACCCGCCGCGCGGGCGTCCGCGCAGCCGCGCCGCCCCACGCAGGAAGCGACGCCGCGCGACCCATGGGCACATCGCTTCCAGGGCCGGGAAACGGAAGACGACGATGCCTGCCTGCTGAACGTCGGCATTGGCGGCCAGCTGGCCAGGAAAGGAACGATCGCCAGCCACGTGCTGGGCCGCACGCAGGCATGGCGCGCGCCGGCCCCGAGCGGGCGATGAGGGATCACGCCGCCAGCCGCACGAGCGCGGCGAGGCGGCGGCCGGGCATCTCGTTGGCGATGCACAGCACGGGTGCCTGGCGTCCGGCGACGTAATGGGGCGCCAGCGCGAGCGCCGTCACGAACGCGACGATGCCACTATGGCCGCCCGCCGCGCCCACGCGCACGACGTCGGCGCCGCCGTCGAGCTGGCGCATCGCGGTGGATGCGTATTCCGTCAGTTCGAGCACGTGGCGCGCACGGTGTCCGGTGTCGGCGACGATCATCGCCACGTCGGCAGCGTCGACGTCGGCGTGTGCGAGCGTGCGCTCGACAAGCTCCTTGAACGGCCGCGCGTCATCGCGCCTGCGCACGTCAGCCGTCGAATCGTCCTGCGCCTGCCCGAGTGGCGCCAGCAGGACGACAGCCCCGCCATCGGACGCCGCGGCCAGCGCCGCGCCGCCCAGCAACAGGCCGGCGGCGCCTTCGCCCGGCATCATCCCCTGCGCCTGGATGGACGTAAATAAAGTCCGGTCGGACGCCCAGCGCACGACCGTCCCGCCGCCCACATGCGACGCGCACGCCACCACCAGCGTGACGCCCGATTCGTCGCCGGCCGCGACGACCCCCGCCAGCTGCGCGATGCCGGCGGCCGGATCGGCGTCGGCGGCCGCCAGCGCGATTTCTCCCTGCCATCCCGCTTGCGCCGCCGTCTGCCGCAACCACGCCGCGGCCGCGTCGCGCTGGGCGGCGGTCCAATCCGCCGGCAGCAGCGGCATGACCTGGAGCGTGGGCGCGGCAACGTCGCGCACGATCCACTCGATCGCCGCGCGCCCCGCCAACTCGGACGCGACGCTGGTCCCCAGGGTCAGCGCACGCCATTGCTCGTCGCTGAAATGCGGATCGGCGATGCCGTGCGCAGCCAGCCAACCGGTGACGTCTTCACGCAGCGCGTCGTCGCGGGCGTCCGGGCAGCGGGCGCACATCACGGGAAAACCGTCGTCGTCGACGAGTTCCCGGTCGAGGTCCGGACGGGCCTTGTTATCCGCGATGGCGGCGGCCAGTTCCTCGGCCGACGCACCGTACGGCGCGCGCAGCGCCGTGGCGAGGACGGCCAGGTAGTGGGCCTGCAGCGGGCGTTCGGCGCTGCAGGCCGGGTAGGTCGGCGCGACATCTATCGTTTCGGCCGGGACAGCGGCGCTACGTTGCGCAATCCATTGTCGGGCGCCGAATCCGGCCAGCAGCACGGTCGACGGCAGGCCGAACAGCAATAACATCCATTCCCGGGTCGCGGGCACGCGCGCGCTCACGTGCCACCAGACAATCGCGCCGCCCCAACAGGCGGCGATGACGCCGACGGCAATCAGGCCCTGCTTGATCCAGCCGGGCAATGTGTGGGGAGCAACTAGCGATTCCGCGCTCAGTGGTGTGGACATGGTCGTGTGGAAATCAAAAATTGTCGATGGCGGCGCTGGACCGGCTCAGGCGGCGACGGCCAGCAGTTCGAGCTTCAACCCTTGCATTCCCGCCGGCACATAGATCGCCATCGATTGCGCATGCAGCATGCGCTCGTACATCTGCCCCTTGGCATCCAGGATGAAATAACTCGTATCGGGACGCACCGGCACGGCCGCCGGCAGTTGCGGCGCGTATTGCAGGCGCACGCCGGGCAGGGCAGGGCGGACAGCACGCATTTTTCGACGTCGTCCGGCGCGCCGACTTTGACACGCAGCGGCACGGCGTCGACCAGTTCCAGGGTCGGGATATCGGCCGGCACGGCAATATAAAACGTGGTCTTGTCGTTGATCTTGCCGGCGTCGAGCATGCCGTGCGCGAGGATGCGCAAGACGTTGCTGCCGAGCGCCGCGCGCTCGATCTGCAGTTCTTCCACGCCCCAGGCATACGGATTGACGGCCCGGATGCTCTTGTACAGCCGCTGTTCATGGTACTCGTCGTGGCGCTGGAAATGCTGCGGACGCAGGAGCAGGCCTTCGCCCCACAATACCTTGCTGGACATATTGCTGATCGTCGTGCTCGTCATGCATGCCCCCAGTCAAATGACTTGCCGCAAGTCGACAACCTTAGTCCCTTGTCGCAGTTTTTTTTCTGCAACAACCTGCAGTTTTGCTACCGCTCAAAGTAACCGTGGGTCATTCCCAACTGAACTATTTTTTCGGTCCCGACTGTGTGAAGATGCCGGCTTCCTCGGGCGGCATGGAGGAGGTCCGATGGAGGGATTCACGCCTGGTTTTTTCGACCGTCTGCTGGGCACGCGGTGCGTGGCAACGGCACCATGTCGTGCATGACGGCGGAGGATGTCAAGGACGCCGTCGCGCGCGACCTGGAAGCGCTGCTGAACGCGCGCTCCATCATCGCGGACGATGCATTGCTGGGCTTTCCCGAGTGCAGCAACTCGCTCGTGACGTATGGCTTGACGGATTGCGCCGACCGCTCGCTGTCGAGCCCGAGCGACCGCGCCTACATCTGCGGCTGTCTCGAAAAGACCATCGCCCGCCATGAGCCGCGCGTGCGCAAAGTCAAGGCGGTGCTCGAAGTGCGCGACGAGAACTCGGTGAACCGGCTCAGGTTGTCGATCACGGCGCTGCTCGTCGCCAGCGCGGAGGAGGAGACCGTCAATGTCGACGCGCTGTTGCAGCCATCGCCCCTGCAGTACAGCATCAGCAAGGCGGGCAGGGCCTCGACGGCCGCGTCCTCGGGAGCCTGAGCTTGGAACAATTGCTACCGTATTAGGAGAGAGACCGCTCTAAGGCACGACTTCAGCGGCAAACAACCGTTCGACCGGCACGTCGACAGGCGCGTGATCGAACAAGCCGTGACCGTCCCAGCGCGGCACGGCGATATCCGATTGCGACGGCACGGCCCTGCCCGCATAGAACGGGCCCAGCCGGGCGATCATGCCCGGGAAGGCGCGGCAATAACTCGACGCGACGCCCGCCAGCTGGGCCAGCCGTTTATAGGTGATCACCCTCCTGGGCGGCAAGGTGTCGAGCACGTGCACGATGCGTTCGCGCCAGTCGTCGGACCACGCCGGCAATGGCGCACCCACGGCGCGGCCCCGGTCGCCCGGACGGATCTCGCCGCCGCGCAGCACGCGTGCCAGCATGCCGCGGCGCGTGCCGATACGCGTGGACAAGCGCGGCCGGCGAACGTCAAGATGGCCGCAGGCTTCGCACTGGAACATCAGGCGCAGCAGGACGCTGTCTCCGACTTGCAGCACGGTGCCGGAGGCGAGCCGCGAGGTATCAATGTCCACCAGCAGGTTCTCGCGCAGCGCGTGCGGCGGCAGCCCGAACGCGTCGTACGCGTCCGTGCCGGCCAGCAGCAGCTGGCGCGGCGACAGCGGGTCGGCGTGCACGTCGCCCGCCAACCCACGCAGGCGATGGCGCGCACCGCGTCCACGCGCGCGGGCGGCGCGGCAAGGCTGGGGCGCAGGGCCAGTGCTTCGATCCGTCCGGTGTCCATGTACGGTGTCCGTGTCGATAGTCGAGACCCAAGTCTGCCACATGCGCGGCCGTTCCAGATGGCGCACCGGGCGCCGCACCAGGACGGTCAACGATGACGCCGATCGCGGGACTTCCGTGCGCCCACGTGTACAGCGCGGCAAGATCGGCAACGTGAGCGCCGCGAAGGCCAGCATTACGAGCCCGTTTATCTCGATAGGGAAATATTACCCTTTATAAAAAATTAAAAAATGGATTCAGCCAAATGAGCAGCCTCAATAGATCATGGGAATACGGTTGGGTTCGCCATCGTTCTGCATATACCTTTAGCAGGAGGGTTTATTTACGCCGCCGCTGCGCTGAATAATTCCCGATATAAATGATTGAACTCGCTGGAGGGTCGCGGTAATGAAAAGCGCACATAGGTTTTGCGGACTTTTTATATTGGGAACTTTGTCCGCCTGTTGCAATCCACCGCTGGTGGCGACGATCGACGTCCCGAAACTGCCGCAGCAGGCGTCGAACTGGTGTTGGGCAGCAAGTGGCGAGATGACCATGCGCTTCCTGGGCCATGACGTCGCCCAATGCGTCGAAGCGAATAACCGCTTTGGTCTCACGACGTGCTGCGTCAATAATTCCGGAAGTTGCAATAACGGCGGTTGGCCGGAATACGAGAAATACAGTTTTTCGGCCGATCAAACTTCCGATACCGCCCTCACGTTCAGCCAAATCAAATCGCAGATCTATTGCGCTAAAAGACCGATCGCGTTCAGCTGGCATTGGCCAGGCGGTGGCGGCCATATGATGGTCGTAAAAGGTTATTTCACCGTCAATGGCATCCAATATGTGGACATCAACGACCCCGAGCCTTATACGGATCTGAATACGCTGAGCGGCGGCACCGAAAGCATCATCACGTATGCCGACTACGTCAGCACCCCCGGCCACCACACCCACTGGAACGACTATTACAACATCACGTACAAAGGTGACTGACATGCGCAAACTTCCTTTCGCGTTGATCGTTGCAATGGCCTGCGTCCTGGGCGGATGCCAGACGAGCCAACCCCGCGCCAGCAACAGCGAGACGACCGCCGCGCAGCACGGGCTGGCCACGCTCAGGCAGGTCGTCAATGCCGGCAACTATGCGTCGCTGGGCTTCGAGTCGCCCGACGAGGTGCGCAAGGCAACGCTCGGCGAACCGCTGCAGGTCTACCAGGTCCGGCTCGACGCCCTGCGCGCCTTTACCGGGCAGACCAATCCGGAAACGCTGCTCGTCGATATCCGGCGCAACCTGTACCCCGTCAAGGTCGGCGACCGCGTGGCCACGTCCATCTTCGTCATGGGGTCGCGCGAGGGCTGGCGCGCGTCCGAGCTGGGCAACGCAGCGGTGGCGCGGCTCGTCAGCCGCTATCGTCATGGCGCCGGCGATTTCGTCGTGCACGTGCCCGCGATGAAAGCGTATTTCGTCGCCGACCGGGTCGAAGGCAAACTCCTGCTGACGCCGGTCATGGACGACCCGCGCACGAAGCTGAGGGCGGGAGAAACGCTGCCGGCGGACGTCGTCTTCCTCCAGCTCAAGGAGGCGTCCGAAGGCTACAACGGCTTGCCGCAGTAGCCGTCACCCGCCGAGCTGGCGGAACGGGTCGAAGGCGAGGTCGATCAGGCGGCGCTTGCGCACGACGATTTCGGCGCTCGCCGTCATGCCGTAGCGCAGCGGATAGGACGTGTCGCCCACCGTGTAGTGGTCGCGGTCGAGGGCGATGCGTCCTTCGTACACGGGCAATCTCGTCTGCGGCGAGGCCCGCGTCGCCGGGGCGATGGTCTGCAGCGTGCCCCCGATGATGCCGTAGCGCTGGTAGGGAAAGGCGTTGAACTTGATCTGCACGGGCAGGCCCTCGCGCAGGAAGGCACGGTCCTGCTCGGCGATCTCGATCTTGAGGATGGGCCGCGTGTTCTTCGGCACGATGCCGCCCAGCGGCGTGTTGGCCTGGATCTTGTCGCCGGGCTGGGTCGACGTCACGTCCGTGATCACGCCGTCGACGGGCGCGAGGATGCGCAGGAAATTGTCTTTGTCGATGTTCTCGAACTGGATGCGCGACGCCGCATCGGCCACCAGCCGCGCCGTCTGCACCTGCAATCGCAACTTCTCCTCGACGTTGGTCGCCTCGCGCGTGGCCGCTTCGTATTGCAGGCGCAGGCTGGCCAGCTGCTGGCCGCTCGTTTCCAACTGCGACCGGGCCTCCGTCGTTTCCTGGCCCTGGCGCGCCGTGAGTTCGCTCACGCGCGATTCGGCCACGCGCACCGCGTTCTCGGCCGCCTGCAGCGCGTTCTTCTTGCCCTCCACCTGCAGTTGCGAGACCCCGCCGCCGCCGGGCAGCGCGAACAGGCGCTCGTACTTGGCCGCCTCGCTGCGCGCCGCGTCACGGGCGCGGCGCGCGTCTTCCAGGTTCGTCCGCGCTTCCTGCGCCTGCGCGCGCTGCCCTTCGACGAGCCGGCTCGTGCCTTCGGCCAGGCGGCGCCCGTGCTGGCGTTCCTCCGTGTCCATCGCTTCCTTGAGCGCCGCCACCCGCTGGTCGAGCAGCGCTTTCTTTTGCGGGAATTCCTTCCATTCGCGTTCCGCGTCTTCCAGCTTGAGACGCGCCTCGAGCGCATTGCGCGCGGCTTCGATGGCGCCGCGCGCATACAGCCGTGCGACCACGTCGCCCTTGAGCACGGGCTGGCCCTCGGCGATGTAGACATTGGCCAGTTCGCCGTCGATCGGCGCATACAGTCGCCGCACGTCGGACGCCGGCACCAGCGTGCCCGGCGCCGTGACCAGCACGTCGGCGCGGCCGAAGAACGACCACGCCAGCCCGACGAGCACCAGCGCCACCATCACGTAGATGGCCAGGTGCATGTAGCGCGCCGGCGCGGCCGTCAGGATGCCGATGCCCTCGTCGCTGTGGTCTTCCAGCGCGCCGATCAACGGCCGCGGCGCGCTGTTATTCGGTGGATTGTTCGTTGCCATTGCCCCCTCCCGCCAGCGCCAGCTTGCGCAGATCGCTCGCCGTCCGCGCATACGTGTCGCGAAACGCCGGCACGTACGCCGAGATGGTCGCGAACGCGCGCTGGTGCGCCTGCTGTTCGTCCTGCCATTGGCGCAGTATCTGGCGCACGCGCGCGCCGTCGGCCGGATCGCGGACCGGCGCATCCGCCCCGCCGCGCGCGTGGGCGAACCGCTCGACGTCGCCGACCCAGGCGATTTCCGCCACCAGCGGCCTGGCGTCCGCATTGTTGCGGCTCAGGTGCCGCATGCGCGCCACGGCCTGTGCGGCACGGTCGAAACGCCGCGCCGTCAAGTCCGTCATCCACTGTGGCAGTTCGGCTTTCAATAACGCTTCCGTGCCGAGCGACTTCAGGTCGGCATTGTCCGGGTCGCGCGCGAGGCGATCGTCGGCCAGCCGGGCGGCGCTCGCGAAATCGCCGCCGTCGACGAGTCCCTGCAAGGCGCGCTCCGGCGCCCCGGCCAGGTGGAGCAACAGCACGGCCGCCACCGCCACCGCCCCGAGCCCGGTCAGCCAGCGGAGAAGGCGCGCCTGGTCGGCGTCGCCGGCGGCGCCCAGCGCTTCCAGCAGGCCGGCCGCCATCAGTGCGGCCTTGCCGCGTCCGCCCGTGGGTGGCGCGGCGGCGGCGACGGCTGGCATCCCGGCGGGATTCACCTCGTCCTCCTGGACCGCCTGGTCGGCGCAAAAGATGTCGAGGAAGGAATTGGCGGAGGCAACGAAGGTCGTATGGTCAGCCTCATCCGCCATGACGGGGGAGGACGGCGGGAAGGCAACCCGGGTGACGGTCGGCTCGGGCCCGGCGTGCTCCCATTGCAGGCGCACCCGATAGACGAAGTGGTGGCCGCCGAAAGCGAGCACGTCGCCGTCCTCGAGGGCGTGCGCATGCTCGTCGAGCCGGACCGCGCCGATGAAGGTGCCGTTGGTGCTGCCCAGGTCTTCCACATACGGCACACCGCCCTTGAGAAAGAGGTGCGCGTGACGGCGCGACAGATAGCCCACCTGGTGCGGTTCCTTCTCCTTGTAGCGGGAGAATGCGTCGTCGACCTTGCTGATCAGGAAGGGGAAACTGGTGATGACGATGGGTTCCAGCCCGAGTTCCGGCCGCTCCGGTTCGAGCGTGAGGCTGGCGAGCCGCGCAACGGGCGTGGCCGGCGCCGCCGCCTGCAGCCGCACGCGATAGGTCAGCACGCGCGCCAGGCCGATCTCGTCGCCGTCATGCAGCCGCACGATGGATTGCCGCACCGGTACGCCGTTGACGGTGGTGCCGTTCTTGCTGCCCAGGTCCACCAGGTAAGCGTCGCCCCCCTCGACGAAGATGCGCGCGTGCCGGCGCGACAGGTCGGCCACGATGTCGGGCGGGTAGCCGGCGAACGGCTGCTCGGTGCGGCCGATGGCGAACAGGCCGTCGTCGATGGCGACCGGCCCGAGCTCGGGATGGCTCAGCGGGTCGAGCACGATCCCGACGCGTTGAACGGGGGGCGCCTGCATCTTGCTCACCAGGGCGTGGTCAGGCGCCATCGGATCGTCTTTCAATGGCGCGCCGCATCGGCCACCTCCATCGGCGGCCAGCCGCCGCCCAGTGCCTTGTACAAGGTGACCGTGTCGGACAGGATCTGCTGCCGGTTGGCGAGCAGCGCCAGTTGCGCGCCCAGCAGGGAACGCTCCGTCTCGAACACTTCCAGCTGCGACGCCACGCCTTCCTTGCGCTGCTCGTCCGTCGTGGTCGCCACCAGGCGCAATTGATCGACCTGCTGCTGCAGCTCGACGCGCTGCTTCTTGTGCGCCTCGAGATTCACCAGCGCATTTTCGACGTCCTCGAACGCGGCCATGACGGTCTGCCGATAAGCCTGCTCAGCCACCTTCGTTTGCGCCTCGCTCGTTTTCACATGCGCCTTCACGCCCGGATCGAAGATGGGGAAATTAATGCTGGGCATAAGCCCGAACGTGAACGATTTCAACAGCGAGGACAGCGCGAAACTGGACGTGCCGCCGCGCCCCGTCAGGCTGATCGACGGCAGTTGCGCCAGCTTGGCCTGCCCGGTCAGGTCGTAGGCTTCCAGCACGCGATATTCCGCGGCGACGACGTCGGGCCGGCGCTTGAGCAGTTGCGACGGCAGGCCGCCGGGCACCTCGGGCACCTGCACCCGTTCCTGCAGGCGCCCTGCCGGCATATTGAAATCGCCGGCCGGTACGCCGATCAATGTGGCCAGCGCATTACCTGCCAGTGCGCGCAGGCGCTGCAATTCGATCAGTTCGGTGGACAGGCGGCTGACTTCGGCCGACTGCTGCAGCACGCGCGTGTGCGGGATCAATCCGTTCTGCTCCATCGCCTGGTAAGTGGTCAGGATGTCACGGTTCCTGGCCAGCGTCTGCCGCTGTTGTTCGATCTGTTCGTCGAACTGCAGGATCTGGAAGTAGGTCGTCGACACGTCCGACACGAGTTTCAGATAACCGGCCCGCCAGTCGGCCTCCGTGGCGGCGAACTCGGCCTTTTGCGCCTGCACGCCCTTCTCGACCTTGCCCCAGATGTCGATATCCCAGTTGGTCTGCGTGGCCAGGTTGAACTGCCTGGTGAACGGCTGCCCCGTGACTTTTTCGAAGCTCGCGCCCGCGCCTGCATCGAGGGTCGGCAACGCGCCGGCCCGCGCTTCTCCGATCTGCGCATTGGCCACGCCGATGCGCGCGGCGAGCACGGCCAGGTCGAAGTTGCCGGCGAGCGCACGGCTGACGAGCTGGTCGAGGTAGGGGTCGCGGAACTCGCGCCACCAGTCCGGGCCGATCAACGCCGTCCTGGACAGGGGCAGGGTGGCGGAATTCGCCCACGCGGTCTTGGCCGGCACGGACGGCTGCGCGTACGGGCGCATGCCGACGTCGGCGCAGGCGGCGAGCAGCAGGGCGGCAACCACGCAAAAAAGACGGAACAACATCATGTCCCCGCCGGATCCGCCATCCACGCGCGGGCGTCGACGAACACCTGGAACAGCCGCGCATCGATATGCCCGGCGTCGCACTCCTCGTGCATCAGGTTCAACGCCTGGTCCACCGGCATGGCCTTCTTGTACGGCCGGTCGCCGGCCGTGAGCGCGTCATAGATGTCGCAGATCGTCAGGATGCGCGTCTGGATGCTGATCTGCGGACCGCGCAGGCCTGACGGATAGCCCGATCCGTCCAGTTTTTCGTGGTGGCCGTGGGCGATCGCGGGCACCCCGGCCAGGTCGCGCGTCCACGGGATCAGGACGAGGAAGGAATACGAATCGACCACGTGCTCCTCGATCTGGCGCCGCTCGTCCGCCGTCAGGCAGCCTCTGGAAATATTCAGCGCGGCCACTTCATGGTCGTCCAGCAGGATCAAGGGCTGGCCATCCAGGGCGTGGCAGCCGTAGTGGACGATGTCGCGCAGGTCGGGCAGCGCGCTGCCGCGCGAGACCGCCGGCTCGTTGGCGCTGCGGATCGTGGCGAGGAAGCCGTCGAGCCTGGCGGCTTCCTCGGCCAGGCGCGCATCGGCCTGGTCCTTCTCGGTCCGGAACGTGGCCGCGCTCCAGCCCTCCTCGATGTGGCGCTGCGCCAGCGTGAGGTAGGCCTGGCGCTCCAGGCAGGCGCGGGCGTACAGAAAACGCTGCTCCAGCAGGCGCATGTCGGCATGGTGCAGCTTTTTTTCCTTGCGCAGCACGTGCTCGCGCACGCCCACCTTGCCGAAGTCGTGCAGCAGCGCGGCGTAGCGGATCTCGCGCAACTGCTCGCGCGTAAAAGCGATGCGGCGCAGTTGCGGGTCGTCGGCACGGTCGAGCGCCGTGGCGAGGCGTTCGGCGCAGCTCGCCACGCGGAAGGAGTGGCCCGCCGTGACGGGATCGCGTTCCTCGATCGCCTGCACGGAGGCGCGCACGAAGCCGTCGAGCAGGCGTTCGATGTCGGAGTACAACTGAAAATTCTTGAGCGCGACGGCCGTTTCCGCGCACACGCCCGTGAGCAGTTCGAGGTCGGCGTCGTGGAAGGCGCGCGGGTCGGACGAGCTGTCGACCTGGATCAGTCCCAGCACTTCATCGCCGACGATCAATGGCGCGCACATGACGCTGCGGATGGCCTGGGCGACGATCGAATCCTGCGCCGCGAAGTGCCGGTCGGCCAGCGTGTCGACGGACAGGATGGCGCGCTTGTTGCCCAGCACTTCGTCGACGATCGTGTGCGACAGCCGCGCCTGTCCCGGGTCCTCGACCATGCCGTTGCGGCGCCGCGCCGCCACCGGCACGGGCGGGTCGCGTTCGTTCTGGCGCAGCAGGATAAAGGCGCGCTCGGCCAGCGGGAACAGGTCGAAAATGAAATTCATGATCTTTTCGGTCAGCGTCGCGCGGTCGGTGACGGCGCCCAGCGCGATGCTGACCTGGGCCATCGCGTGCAGTTTAAGAACCGATTTTTCCAGCTCGCCGCGAGGCGCTTCACGCGGGTCGGCCGTGGGCGCGTACTGGGTGGCGTCGACGGACCTGCGGATCACCGTCGGCATGCTGGCGGCGCTCGGGGCGACGAGCGAGCGGAACACGAGCTGGGTGGACGCGAGCGACAATTCGTCGCCGTCGCCCAGCGCGCGCCACGACCCGGGCTGCAGGCGCTCGCCGTTGACGAAGGTGCCGTTCGACGAGTGCAGGTCCTCGACCGACCACGCCTCGCCGCGCCGGCGCAGGCGCGCATGGCGGCGGCTGATCGTGTGCAGCGGAACGCACACGAACTGGTCGGACGCGAGCGCATCCTGGCGGTCGCGGCCGATCACGACCTCGTCGTGCAGCGGGAACAGCTGCGGCCTGACCTCCCGGCTGCCGAGCAGCTCGAGATACGCGCTCACGCCGCCGCCCGCCTGGGCCAGCCCGGGTGCCGCGGGTACGTCCGGTGCCTGTTCCATCGCCATGCCATCCTCGCAAACGACCACGTCGTCCAGGTTCGTAAGACAGCGGCGCCGCGCTACAGTTCGCGGCCGTGCGCATTCAGGGGTGCATTTGACGGCGCATTTGACGGCTCATTTGACGGTAATCGTGATTTTCTTGGACTGGACCGAAGGATCGAACGTGATGTGCCGATCGTCGGCCATGACGAGCTGCAAGGTGTGCTTGCCGGGCGGGAGTTCGATCGTCGTCTCCGTCTCGCCGGCGCCGAAGTGCAGGTGGTTGCGGTCGTTCGGAATCTCGACGCCGGGCCCGGGCGCATCCGTGTCGATCAGCAGGTGGTGGTGCCCCGTGTTCGGAAACTTGACCCCTTTCGGCGCCACCCCCATATTGCGCAACCCGAACCAGACGCGGATCGGCTTGCCTGCCGATACCACCTGGCCGTCGTTGGGCCAGCCGATATACACATAAGCCTTGGGCGGGGCCGGCGTCGGTTCGGCGGCAAGGACCGGGACGCCGGTGCAGGCGGCGACGGCCAGGACGGCGGCGGCAAGTAGGGTGCGCATCGGATGCTCCTGTTCGCGGTGCCGGCTCACTTGACCGTGACCGTGATCTTTTTCGAATAGATGGGCGGATCGTGCGGCACGTGGTCCTTGTCGGCCAACAGCAATTGCAGCGTATGGGGGCCGGGCGGCAGTTCGATGCGCGCTTCCGTTTCGCCGGCACCGAAGTGCAGGTGGTTGCGGTCGTTCGGCACGGGCTCGTCCATGTTCTTGGGCAGGTCGGTGTCGATCAGCAGGTGATGGTGGCCCGTCTTGGCGATATCGGTGCCTTTGGGCGCGACGCCCATATTGCGCAGGCCCATGCGGACCCAGAAGGCGTGATGGACGACCATGCCGTCGCTGGGCCAGATGAAATAGACCTGCGCGTTCTCGGGCGACGGCGTGCGCGCGAGCACCGGCACGGCTTGCAGAACCACCGCGGTAAGCATCAACACCATTGTTTTGCGCATTGTCCTCTCCCGCCCGACGTGCGGGCCGCTATTCCGGCAGCATCCGTCAAGCGCGGGGTATGAGACCTGTGGCAGCACAAACGTGTGGCGGGCACAATCGCGGCGATTTGTGGTCTAAGCAGTTTCCTGACATTTGCGGAGATGGCCCGTGTGGATGAGGCTCTTGATCCTGTGCATCCTGGTGGCGATGACGGCATCGCTCGGGACGACCGTCGCGCCGGCCGGCGTGCTGCCGAAGAACAGCGCCGAACAGTTCGAACTGGCGTTCTGGAACTCTATCAAGGACAGCAAGCAGGCCAGCGACTACGAGGCCTATTTGCAGGCCTATCCCAAGGGACGCTTCGCCTCCCTGGCGCAGGCGCGCCTCCAGCAACTGAAGGCGGCCCCCGCGCCACCGCCCGAGGCAGGCAAGCCGGGCGGGGCGCAGGAACAGGCAAAAGCCGCGCCCAGGCGCGAGCCGGACAAAGTACCGGCGAAACCACCGGACAAGACGCGTCCTCCTCCTGCGGCCGTGCCCATGCCGGGCCCGGCCGGCTCCGTGGCCACGATGAAGGATTGCGATGCCTGCCCGGTGATGGTCGCGCTGTCGCCGCGGCCATTTACGATGGGCAGCAACAGCAGCGATCCGTCCGAGCGTCCGGCGCACAAGGTGGCGCTGCACGCGCCGTTCGCGATCGGCAAGTACGAGGTCACGGTGGGCCAGTGGCGCCAGTGCGTCAAGGCCAGCGTCTGTCCCGCCATGCCGTCGCTGGGCAACGTGCCCGACAACCTGCCGATGCGCGACGTCAGCTGGGACGAGGCGCAGCTCTACCTCAAATGGCTGAGCACGGCGAGCGGCAAGCCGTACCGGCTCCCGACCGAGGCCGAGTGGGAATACGCGGCGCGCGGCGGCACGGCAACCCGCTACTGGTGGGGCAACGAGATGAAACGGGGCAATTCCAGTTGCGAAGGCTGCGGCGAGCCGTGGAATGCCGAGCGGCCACCTCCCGTCGGCAGTTTTACCGCCAATCCGTTCGGCCTGAACGACATGAACGGCAGCGTGTGGGAATGGGTGCAGGACTGCTGGCACAGCACCTACAAAGGGGCGCCGGACGACGGCAGCGCCTGGGCCGACGGGGCATGCCAGACGCGCGTCATCCGCGGCGGTTCGTGGCGCGAGAACGGCAGCTATATGCTGTCCACCACGCGCTTCAAATACGACGCCAGCGTGCGCCAGTCCCAGAACGGATTCCGCGTCGCACGCTCGCTCGATTGAGCCGCGGCAGCCCGCTAACGCCTGGCATGCGTCGTGATCGGCAAAAAATCCACGGCGACCGCACCCGCGCCGTGCGCCTTGACGATCCGGGCCAGCTGCTCGTCCAGCGCGCGCAAATAGACCGGCGCCGGCTCCGCATCCGGCCGTACGCCGTCGAACAGGGGAACCGGCGTCGCCACCAGCACGAGCATTTCCGTGCCGAACGGCGGGCCGATCACCCAGTTGCCGAGGCTGCCGACGGTGGCCGTGTAGCGCGGCGGCGCCAGGTTTTCGCGCGCGGCCGCGTTGGGCAGCAGGTGGACGACGTGGCCGTCGAGGACGAAATAATCGACCGTCACGTAGGACTGGTAGGCGGGCGTCGACACGTCGACCATCAGCGTGTCGCCCGCCGCCAGATTATTCTCTTTGCCGCTGCCCGGATTCAGGCGGATCGCCGCGGTGCCGCGGGCCATGCGGTAAGCGACCCAGTAGCGGCCGAGGACGCGCATCAGCGGACATTTGTCGTCGCCGATCTCGTGCAGCGCCAGGTCGACGGCCGTCACGCCCGGCAGCGCCGCCAGCATCTTGTTGAGACGCGCCGACCCGACGCTGCGCGCGAGATAGCCCTGCACGCGCACCGCGTGGCCGTCGACGGCGGCGATGAGGGCCGAGCACGGTACACCGCCCAGGACGGTAGCGACGGCCGCCACGGTGGGCGCAGGCACGGTCGCAGGCGCGGGCACGGGCGCGGGAGTGGGCACGGGCGCGGGTGCGGGCGGTGCCCGTGTCCCGCCGGAACCGGCAGGCGTACCCGTGACGACGGCGGGCGCGGGCGATGCCAGTCCACCGCCGTGCCCCGGCAGCAGCAGGCGCAGCGCGACGAACACGACCAACGCCGCGGCAGCGGCCGCCAACGCGGCCCCGGTGCCGATCAGGACCGGACGCCGGCGCAGCACGTCCCGCGCGCCGATCTCATCGAGAAAAACGTTGACGGTGGGCGTGCGCGCCTCGCGCCGCAACGCGAGCGCATTGCGCAGCGCGCGCCACTGGCGGTGGCCGAGGCCGGCGGGACGCTGCGGACGCAGGCCCGCATCGCGCGCCTGGATCGCGGACAGGCGGTTAAACGGATGGCGGCCGGTCAGCAATTCATACGTGATACAGCCGAGCGCGTAGATGTCGTCGCGCGGATCGGGTTCGCGGTTTTCCAGCATCTCCGGACTCGCATAGGCCGGCGTCAGGGCGCCCAGGCTGCCGGGATCGAAGACGGTCACGTCCGCATCCTCTTCCGCTTTCTGGAACACGCGCGCGATGCCGAAGTCGATGACCTTGACGCCGCCGGCGTCCGTCAGGATGACGTTGGCCGGCTTGAAGTCGCAATGGACGAAGCCGCGCTCGTGCGCGTACGCGAGCGCCTTGCCCATGCCGCACACGATTTTGAGGGCGTCGTCGAACGGCAGCACGTGGAAATCGGGCGCGCGCAGCAATTGGCTGAGCGACTTGCCGGACAGGTATTCCATCGTGATGTAGACCATCGCGCCGTCCCGGTCGAAATCGTACACGGCCACGATGTTCGGGTGGGCCAGCGTCTGCGCCTTGCGTGCCTCGCGCTGCAGGGCGATCAGCGATTTCGGATGGCCCTGGAACTGCACGTTCAGCACCTTGATCGCGATATACGGATGGCGGTCGGACGCCTCCAGCTTGCGCAGGTCGAGCGCCTTATAAACCGTGCCCATGCCGCCGAAGCCGACGCACTCCTCGAGCACGAAGCGGCCGTTGAGCGTGTCGCCGACGCCTTTCATGCGCTCGACCGGCGCGCCGGGCTGGGCGCCCGCGATGCCGGTGGGCTGCGTCGGCGGCTGCAGGGGCTTGGTCTGGACATAGGTTTCCTCGTCGCCGACGCGCTGCCTCTGCCGCGCCTCGATCGCCTGCGCAATGCGGCGCTCGACTTCACCGTAGACCTCGGCCGGCAGCGGCGCGCGGCGATGGGCATCGTTGAGCGTCTTGAGCAGGTTCGAGACGCTCTCGGGAGAACTGGCCAGCAGGCGGTCGACGCGCGCCAGCATCTCGGCTTGTCCGAGGCTGCCGCTCTGGAACTGGTGAAGGGTGTCGGCCAGGTTGTCCATGTCGTCGTCGTGGTTGAGCGCGCACGGCGCCTCTTCCTCAGACACTTGCGTGGTACGCAAATTCACCGAACAGACAGTGTGTTGTTCCCGGCCAAACCGCGTTGCGGCAGGTGTTGGGCCGAACCCACCGGATACGCAATAAAAACCCGTTCCGATGCCCCAAACAGGGCCCGCAAGTGCTGGCACGGTTCTCGCAAAGACTAGGGTGAGCACGACGAAAACGGCTCGCCAACCAACCCAATCCAATCAAGGAGAAACACCATGAACACCCTGACGATCAAAGACCTGGCCCTGACCTGCGAACTGGACCGCGGCGCGATGGCGCGCGTGCGTGGCGGTCACAGCACGATGCAGCAATCGCATCCGCTGTATCCGATGCCGTACGCCAGCCCGAGCTTTACCTCGACCATCGACGTCAACCAGAACCTGCAGCAACTCCAGAACGTGACGAACGCGACGGCCAACGGCTCGGCCTTCATCGACGGCGTCACCGCGAACAACAACACGAGCCAGTTCGGCCAGAACAACGTCCTGGTCACGCACTAAGCAACACGCTCCATGCCGGCCCGGCCATCTCGCGATGGCCGGGCTTTTACCCATTTCTCAGGAGGACAATATGGCGACCATCACCATCCGGGATTTATCGGAAAACACCGACCTGGACCGCAAGGCAATGCAATCGATCTCGGGCGGCGCGCGTGCCCGTTCGCGCGCCGGCTCGCTGCGCCCGGCCGGCGTGGGGCCGGCACGGCCGCAGCGGATCGTCGACTTCCGCACCGGCGCCGTACCGGTCAACGCACCGAATAAGCCAAGCAGATAAATCATATAAACCATTTATCTAGATAATCATTTCGCCCGGCCAACAAGCCGGGCTTTTTTTTGTACCGCCGGGTCCGCCGTTCGGCCCGGTCCAACAGTGTCAAACAGGTGTTGGTCCGCTCCCGCCACTTTCTCCCGCCAACAGCGTAAAACGCATGGCAAGCCGACAAGAAAGCCTGGTTTTACAGGGTTTTCGGCGCTGGCACGCATTCTGCTCATACCCTGGTGAGCGCACATTAAACGCTCTTTCAACCACATCACCGACTCAAGGAGAACCAACATGAAAACCCTGATCATCAAAGACCTGGCCGAGACCCGCGACCTGAACCACACGGACATGGCCCTCGTCCGCGGCGGCCACGGCACGAGCATGCCCTGGATGCCGTCGTACAGCCCTTCGTACGACTCGTCGATCAAGACGAACCAGAACCTGATGCAATTCCAGGACGTGAAGAACCTGACCGCGAACGGCTCGGCCTTCATCTCCGGCGTCAGCGCCACCAATAACACCGATCAATTCGGCCAGAACAACATCGCCGTCCTGTAAGCATTCAACCAAGCACACCAAGGAGAACACCATGAAAACCCTGACGATCAACGACCTGGCCGTGAGCCGCGAACTGGATCACAAGCAAATGGCACACGTACGCGGCGGCCACAACACCGGCGGCTACACCATGGGCAGCCCGTCGTACTCGCTATTCCCGGCGCCGTCGTACACGACGTCCGTCAATGCGACGCAAAACCTGGCCCAGGTCCAGAACGTGCTCAACGAAACGGCCGACGGCTCGGCGTTCGTGAGCGGCGTCACCGCGAACAACAACACGTCCCAGTTCGGCCAGAACAATCTGCTGGTCGCCTGATTCGAAAACACTGAACCAAGGAGAACACCATGTCGTCGATCATCATCCAAGACCTCGCCCGTACGCGCGAACTGGACACGCATGCCATGTCCGCAATCCGGGGCGGCCAGGCCTTCGGGCCGAACGTGAACGTGAACCTGAACCTCGATCAACGCATCGCCCAGGTGCAGGATATCAAGGTCAACGTCCTGAACAACAACGGCTCGATCGGACCCGGCTTCACCGCCCCCGACGTGACCCTGAATCCGTTGCAATGGGCCACCAACAACGCCGTCGTCCCCCTGTAAGCCATTCATTTTTACATTGCATTTTTACATTGAAGGAGCATCATCATGAAAACCCTGATCATCAAAGACCTGACCGTGACGTCCGAACTCGACCACCACGCCATGACTTTTATCCGCGGCGGGCACGGCATGACCCAGACGTCCTGGTATCCGTCGTCGGCATCGCCAAAGTTCAGTTCGTCGCTGGACGCGACGCAGAACCTGGGCCAGCTCCAGAACGTCGTCAACGCGACCGCGAACGGATCGGCCTTCATCGACGGCGTGACCGCGAACAACAACACGAGCCAGTTCGGCCAGAACAATATCGCGGTTGCCGGGCACGCGTGGTAAAACCCAAGGTGGAGGCCGCGCTCCGGCCTCCACCGAGGGAACCAAATCGACCGTCGAGATGTCTGTTTACCGAGGAGATGCACATGGCGCACATCAGGATCGACGACCTCCGCTGCGAGCGCACACTCGATGCACGCGCGATGGCGCGCGTCCGTGGCGGCGACGGCGCGGCGTGGTGCTTCGGCTGGATCCAGCCTTACCTGCCCGAGCAAGCGCGCAGCGCGCCTGTCATCAATTTTTACCAGATCAATAATTACGCGGACCAGATGATCAACCAGTTCCAGACGGTCAGCGTGAGCAATACGGGGCCGAATGCGGTCGTGACCGTCGGCGTGGATGAACGGAGCACCAACAACGGACACGTTTGATGGGCGAGGCGCTTCAACTTCGCTGGACCTCGGCGGCGCGCAGCGAAATCGGCCTGGTGCGCAGCAATAACGAGGATGCCGTGCTGGACCGGCCGGCGCGCCGCATGTGGGCCGTCGCCGACGGCATGGGCGGACACGCCTACGGCGAAATCGCGAGCCGGATGACGGTGGACGCGCTGGACGCGCTCCCGCCGGACGAGGCCCTGCCTCAAGCCGTCGTCGCGGCCCGCGCCTGCCTGCTCGGCGTGAACGACGCGCTGGTGGCCGAGGCGGCCGCGCGCAACGTGCCCGTGATCGGCACGACGCTCGTGCTGCTGCTGGCATCAAACCGCACCGGCGCCTGCGTCTGGGCGGGCGACAGCCGCATTTATCTATGCCGCGGCGGCAGCCTGCACCAGCTCACGCGCGACCACAACCAGTTCGAGGAACTGCAAGCCAGGAACCACCTGTCCCCCGCGGACGCAGCGGCGTATCCGGGCGCCACCATGATCACGCGCGCACTCGGCGCGGCCACCACGCTGGAACTGGACGAGGTGCAAGTGCAAGTCAGCGATGGCGACGTCTTCCTGCTCTGCAGTGACGGCCTGAGCAATGCGGTCGACCCCGAGGACATCTTCAGCGCGCTGACGGGCGGCGACTGCGCGCTGGCGGCCGACACGCTCATCCGGCTCGCGCTGGCCGGAGGCGGGCGCGACAACATCTCCGTCGTCGTCGTGCGCGCGGATGACGTCGAGCCCGACCAGACCGTCCTCAATCCGTCCCTGTGATTTCAGGTGCCTCGACATACCGTCGCGCGCGGGCGCGATGCGGTGGGAGAAGCACAGCAGTGCAACGCGCAGCAGGTTTTTCGACGTGTCTTTCAGTGCCGGCGGAAATCCTTCGAGTGCAGGCCGTGCTTCTTGAGCAGGATCTGCAAATGCGATCGGTTCATGTCCCAGCGGCGCGCCAGTTCGGCCACGGTGCCGCCCACGTCCTTGAGGCCGCGCTCCAGGCAGGCGCGTTCGGCCTCGTCGCTGGCGGCGCGCTTGGCCTCGGCCAGCGATGCCGGCGGGTCCGGCGCCGCCACGGACTGCGGTTCGGGCGCTGCCGGCACTTGCGGCGGCACCGGGCGTATGTCTTCCGGCAAATGGCCCAGGTCGGCGCACTCGCCGGCCAGGCAGGCCAGGCGGTAGATCAGGTTGCGCAATTCGCGGATGTTGCCGGGATAGGCGTAGTCGAGCAGGAAGGCGCGCAATGCCGGCGTCATGCCGACCGGGCGCCGCTTCAGGACCTCCGCCGCCTCGTCGCCATAATATGCCAGCAACAAGGGGATTTCGTCCTTCCTGTCGCGCAGCGGCGGCAGGGTCAGGTGGATCACGCTGAGGCGATAGAACAGGTCTTCGCGGAACTGGCCAAGTTCGATCAGCCGGCGCAGATTCTTGTTGGTGGCCGCAACGATGCGGGCGTCGACGGCGATCGTCTCGTCCGACCCGACGCGCTGGATCTCGTGCGATTGCAGCACGCGCAGCAATTTCACCTGGCCCTGCAGCGGCAATTCTCCGATCTCGTCCAGGAAGATCGTGCCCTTGTGTGCGCTCTCGAACTTGCCCTTGCGGTCGGTGGCCGCCCCGGTGAACGCGCCGCGCTTGTGGCCGAACAGTTCCGATTCGATCAGGCTCTCGGGAATCGCGCCGCAGTTGACGGAGATATACGCCTTGTCGGCACGCGCGCCGTTCGCGTGGATCACCTTGGCCATCAATTCCTTGCCCGTGCCGCTTTCGCCGTCGATCAGCACGGGTAAATCGGTCGGGGCCGCCTTTTCCGCGATCTCGAGCGCGTCCAGCAGGCGCGGGTTGTCGCCGAACGTCCCTTCGAACACGAAGCTGCGCGCGAGTAAGGCCTGGCGCCTGTCTCCCGGCGCCGGCTCGGGACGCGGCGCGGCCTCGCTGCCGAGCGCCTGGATAAAACGTTCCTTGTGCGACAGCTGCATCACTTCGTCGCGCACGGCATTGGCCTGGCGCAGCAGCTTTTCAATGTCGGGCCGGTCCAGGTTGCTGGCCCAGCGCAGGGTCGACCGCAGGATTTCGAGCCGCTCCAGCAGGCCCGCATACGACATCGAGGAGCCGCGCGGCAAGTCCTGGTTGAACAGTTTCATGACATTCACGCCGCAGCCAGCTGCTTCTGCACGAGCTCGTAATACATGCCGCGGCCGGCCAGCAACTCGTCGTGCCGGCCCTGCTCGACGATGCCGCCCTCGTATAGCACGACGATCTTGTCGGCCCGCATGATCGTGCTGAGCCTGTGCGCGATGATCACGGCCGTGCGCCCGGCGAGGATGTCGTGCATGTTGGCGATGATATTGCTTTCGGACTGGGTATCGAGTGCCGAGGTCGCTTCATCGAACACGAGCAGGCGCGGGTCCTGGTAGAGCGCGCGGGCGATGCACAGGCGCTGCACCTGGCCGCCGGACAGCCCGACGCCGCGCTCGCCCACCACCTGTTCGTACCCGAGCGGCATCTTGCTGATGAACGCGTGCGCATCCGCCATCTTGGCGACTTGCTCGATACGGCGCCGGTCCGGGCTCTCGTCGCCGCTGGCAATGTTTTCGGAGATGGTGCCGGAAAACAGCAGATTGCTCTGCATGACGTAGCCGACCTGGGCCCGGTAATAATCCTTGTCGATCGCGCTCATATCGTAGCCGTCGACGAGGATCTTGCCGTCCGTGGGCGCGTAAAAGCCGACCAGCAGTTTCGCAAGCGTCGTCTTGCCCGAGCCGCTGCGGCCGACGATGGCGACCAATTCTCCGCGCCGGATGTCGATGCTGATGTTTTCCAGCACGTAGGCCGTGTCGTCGCCGCCGTAGCGGAAGTACACGTTCTCGAATTTGACGTCGCCGCGCAGGTCGGGCAGGACGACGCGGCTGGCGGCCTCGCTCGGCTTTTGTTCCGGTTCGATGTCGAGCACGTCGCCGAGGCGTTCCATCGCGACGCCCGCGTCCGCCAAGCGGCTCCACAGGGCCACCAGCCCCATCAACGGCGCCAGCACGCTGCCCATCAGGGCGTTGAAGGCGATCAGCTGGCCGATCGTCAATTCATGGTCGAGCACGAGGCTGGCGCCGGCCCACAGGATCGCGATCGTCGTGCCCGCATTGAGCAGCTGGCTTGCCAGGCCCACGAGGATGTTGAACTGCTGCGCACGGTACTGCGTGTCGAGCGCCTTGACGTATTTCTTTTCCCATTTCAGGCGCACGGGGCGTTCGCTGCCCATGCCCTTGATCGTCTCCACGCCGCCCAGCGCCTCCATCAGGAAGGCGTGCGCGTCGGTCGAGGCGTTGAACACGTCGCGCGCATACTGCTTGATGTGCGGCGTCGCCAGCAGCGTCAGCGCCATGATCGGGACGACGAAGGCAATCAACAACAAGGTCAGCTTGACGTTGTAGATGAACAGGATGGTGAAGTAAATAAACACCATCAGCAGGTTCAGCATCGTCGTGACGGTGGATTCGGTGAGAAAAGCGCGGATCGTCTGGTTTTCCTGGAAGCGCGCGACGATGTCACCCGTCTTGCGCTTGGCAAAGAACGAGAACGGCAGCGACATGGTGTGCTTGAAAAAGCCCGCCATCATCGAAAAATCGAGGTTGCGCACCATGTAGTTGGCGAGGTAGGCGCGCACGGTCGCCATTAATTGCGAAAACACGTTCGCGATGACGAGCCCGGCGATCAATACATGCAGCAGGCTGACGTTCTGGTGCACGATGACGCCGTCGAGGATGTTCTGGATGATCAAGGGCGGCACGATGCCGAGCATCTGGATCACGAAGGTGGCCAGGAACAGGTGCAGCAGGATCTTCCGGTACGGCCGCAGATAGCCGACGAAGCGCAGCCACGGCGAGCGTTCGACGGCCGCCGCCGCCATGTCCTGGCCGGGCGTGAAGACGAGGCAGGTGCCGCTCCAGCCGCGCTCGAATTCCTCGACGGACAGCTTGCGGAAGCCCACCGCCGGGTCGGCGACCCAGACCTGGCGCGGCGAGATGCCGTACACGATCACGTAGTGGTAGCCCTCCCAGTGGACGATGAAGGGCAATTCGAAACCCTGCAGCGCGTCGAACGTGCACTGCACGCCCCTGCTCGAAAAGCCGAGCGTTTCGCCGGCGCGCGCGAGGCTGTCCAGGGTGGCGCCCTGCGTGGTGACGTTGGCCAGTTCGCGCAGTTTTCCAAGCGTGACCGGCAAGCCGTGATGGCGGCACAGCATGGCGAGGCAGGCCGCGCCGCAATCCATCTCCTCGGCCTGTTCGACCAGGGCGAAGCGGCGGATCACGCGCTCGCCGAACCCGGGCTGCGACTCGAGGTCGAGCCGGAGCGGGCGCTTGCGGCGTTCGGCCAGCTTTTTCTGGCGCTCCAGTTCGCGTTCATTGGCGCGGATGCGGTCTTCCAGCACCTCGCGCAGACCCGCGTTGCGCTCGAGGATCATGTGCGCCGTCTTTTCGGGAATGACGAGCAGGGTGGCAGGCGTGGCGGCCACGGCCGATGCCATCTGCTCCTGCCGCATCAGACACGCTTTTTCGCCGAACGTGTCGCCCGGCTGCAGCGTGGCGAGCGTGAATTCCTCGGCACCGTCGCGGTACACCAGTTTGATTTGCCCCTGGCGCAGCACGTACAGGCGGTGGTCGTCGCGCCCGTTCTGCGCGAGGATCTCCTTGCCGGCCGGGACGCGCTTGACGCCGACGCTGCGCACGACCTCTTCCAGTTCGTCCTTGCCGACCTTGCCGCGCAGGTCGAACAGGCGCGCCACGAGGCCGCCGGCGGAACTGATCGCGACATAGCTCGTGACGAAGCCGAGCGCCTCCGGATTGCGCGCCAGCACCGGCTCGATGGCCGCGCGGGGAATGAGCCACAGCTCCGTCTTGAGCGAGGCGCGCGCCGACAGGTCGTGGTGGGCGTCGCGCAGCATGGCGATGTCGCCGAACGTCTCGCCGGCCTTGCGCACACCGATGCTGAGTTCCTTGCCGTGCTCGTCGGAGAACACGCGCACGGAACCGGATTTCACCACATACAGTCCCTCGGCCGGCTCACCCGTCTTGCAGACCGTGTCACCGAACGCGTAATGGCGCACCTGGATTGCGTCCGCCAGCTGTTCCAGTTCCTCGCGCCCGAGCGGGGACAGGATCTCGACCGACGACAGGAAGTCGGCGGGCGACTGCACGGCGGACGGCGTTTCCATGATATGCGGCCAGGTTCAGCGCACCGGACACGCTTCGATCACGTGCTCCTGCGCGCGCGCCATCAGCCATTCTTCACGCAGCAGACGGCGCACCTCGGCGACCGTGTCGGCATCGAGCGTGGCCGGGTGCTTCGCGTTGACGCAAAAGATTTCGTAATACGCGCCGTCGGGCGACGGAAACGGCCCGAGCAGCTCGCCCGCACGCGCATTGAACACGCGCGCCTCGATGTCGCCCTTGAGCGAGCCGCGCAACACCTTGCCGATGACGCCGCCCTGCTGGCGAGTACCCTCGTCGATCGAATGCTCGCGCGCCATCTCGGCGAACGCGTCCGGCTCTTCCTGCAGCACCGACAGCATTTCCCGCGCCGCGCCCTCGGAATCGAGCACGACGTGGCTGACCTCGACGCTGTCGAAACGCGGCGAGTTGAGCTTGAAATATTGCGCGACGGCGGCTTCGGTGCAGACCTGTTCCAGCATCTTGTCCCGGTACAGGCTGTCGGTGATGTACGTCTCGAATTCGTCGAGGGAGACGCCGAGCGCGTCGAGATAGTGATTGGTATCGGCGGCGCGGTGCAGGCCCAGCGCGCGGCGGAATTCGTCGGCGCGCTCCTGGACCTGCTCGGGCGCGAGCGCCAGGCCGGCCTGGCGGGCGGCGCGCGCCGTGAGCCGGTCGCGCACCATCTGCTCGACGAGCCCCTCGAACTGCCCGTTCAGCTTCAGCGTACGGATGAAGTCGTCCGTCGTGATCACTTCGTCGTCGATGCGCACGATGCCTGCCATGGTCACGCTCCTGCCGCCGGGTGAAGTCCGGGGCAGGTGTTAGAGCGTGCGGCGGGGTGAAGGTTCGCGGGAGGTCAATCGCGGACGCTGCGCCGTCCGACGAGCACGTGCAGGACGAACAACGCGGCCACAACGAAGCCGACGCTCCAGTGCAGCAGCGACCACAGCGGCCGGTCGCTTTCGCCGGCCACGTAGTACAGGCCGTAGCCGGTCAAGGTCAGGAAGGACAGCGTCGCGATCAGCGCCCAGCCCGTGAGCGTATTCCTGCCGGCCCGGATCGCCCGGCGCACGTGATGGTGCAGCAGGCTGCCGACGAAGAACAGCGCCGCCATCGCCGCCGCGCCGTGCAATTTCATGGCCCACGGTTCGAGTGGATTGACCGATTCGCCGAACTCGGTCACCGGCCTCAGGAAGTAGTGCAGCACCAGCCAGGCCGCCCCCGACAACAGCAGCACGATGCCGGTCGCGTAGACGCTGCGGCGATGCCAGCGTTCGAGCTTGAAGGACAGAAGGCGGCCGGTGGTCGTGCCGGGCATACGGGTCATAAAATACAATCAGATCAGGAAAGCGGTGGCGCCGAACGCGGCCAGTGCCGGGTGGGCGCAGTCTCCGGTCGCCAGCACCACCTTGGTCAGCGCGTCCGCCACGGCGCAGCGGCCGGCGCGCACGGATGCGCTGGCGGCGGAGACCAGCGGGTGGCCGTCGCGCGCGTCGAGCAGGGCGCTGACCACGCCGCCGCCCTGCGCGCGCGCGGAAAAATAGCTGCCCGACGTCGCCAGGGCTTCGCCGCACAGCATTATATGCCGCGCCGCGCGGCCGGGCGCACCGGGCGCGCGCACCGCGACCGGCACCCGCGCCGTACCGAAGGCGCGCAGGTCGCCGCCGGCATTCACGCAGCCACCCGGCACGCCCGCCGCCTCCAGGACGGCCACGGCGGCATCGACGATATATCCCTTGGCGATGCCGCCGACGTCGATCCACCCCGCGGCGCACTTGCGCACGCGGCCTTCATCGTCGAGCGCGAACACGTCGGCCGACGCGCGCGCGGACGGCCGCGCCTGCTCGGGCGCGGGCGACGGCAACATCTGCCGGTCGACCAGCCAGGGCGCGCAGGCGATGTCGAAGGCGCCGCCGGACAGGTCGGCGATTTCCCGGGCCAGGCGCAGGACGTTCCAGGTGGCGGCATCCACGTGCACCACGTCGCCCGGCAGCGCACGGTTGATGCGCGCGATGTCGCTGGCGCCGTCGTGAAAACTCATCAGCCGGTGCAGGCGCGCGATCTCGGCGAAGGCCGCCGTGACCACGTCCTGGCGGGACGTTCCCTCGACGCCGATGTCGACGAGGGTGCCGAGCCAGGGCTGCGCGCGCCGGATCATCTGGCCAGCGCGACCTGGGCCAGGGCGGCGATGCGGCGCACGCCGTCGGTCACGTGCGTGCACGACAGGGTGGCGCCGCTGATGTTGTTGATGCCGCCGCCGATCCGCAGGTCGCCGCTCCTGGCGCTCTTGCCGACGAACTGCCGGCGCCATGCGGGCAGCCGGATTTCGCTGCCGTGGCTTTCGCGGTACGCCAGGATTTCGACCTGGCGCACGGTGGCGTCCGGGTTGACCGCGACGGCGTAGGAGATCAATTCGAATTTGCCGACCACGTCGTCCAGCACCATATAGCCGAGCAACGCGTCGCCCTTGTAGGCGCCGACGACGCGCCATTGGCTTGACCGCGCCGGCAGCCCCGCCGCCTGCTCGACCTGGCGCATCTGCGCCGCATCCAGCGTGAGCGGCCGGGCGCGGAAGGCGTCGGCCTCAGGAAACATCAGCTTCTGCGCCTGCTCCGGGCTGAGGTATTGCGTCGCGAAGACGGGCGCGGTGACGGCGCAGGCGCCGAGAACGATCAGGGGAACGTAACGCATGGCGGCACCTCCGGATGGCCGATCAATAGGCGAAGCCGACGCCCAGGTTCACCCGGTCGAGCGACTTATCTTGGCGGAATTTCTGGTAATCGGCCTTGAGCACGACGCCCTGTCCGACCATCAGGTTGGCGCCGACGGTCGCGACGCGCTCGTACGGCGAGGTCGGCACGCCGAGCCCTGCCGGCTGCGACGCGTACGTGCGGGCCGTGTCGAAGCTCTCGAAGCGGGCGAACGGGCTGAGCGCGTAATCCGCGTTCTGCCAGAGTTTATAGGCGGCCTGCAGATACCAGCCCGCAAAGCTGCTCGGCACCGGCGTCGGATTGCCGACGAAGGTGGCGTTGAGCGCCTCCGTGTTCGAGATATGGCCGTACGCCCATAACGCCGACAAATCCCACGCTCCTGGCGTATAGCGGGTGTGCAGTTCGGTCATGGTCACGCGCGCGTCGGCACCCGCGAAGCCGGGCGTCGCATGGCCGGCCTTGCCCGTGAAGACCGAGCCGCCGACGAGCAGCCCCGGGTAGCCACGCCAGTTGAGCGCGCCGTGCAGCGACAGGTCGCGCGACTTCGCCAGCTGCCCTTCCTGGTGGATGGCGCCCAGCGGCGATTCGCGGCCCTCGTCGGACGCCGCGTCCCACTTGGTCAAATCGAAACCGGTGGTCAGGCCGGTGTCCCAGGCAAAGCCGTCGCCGAATTCGCCCGACAGGCCGACGCCCGCTTCGCGCCAGGTCGTCGGGATGATCGCCGTCTCGACGAAATTGCGCTCGACGCCATAGTATGCGGTCGGCTCGTGGTTCTGGTTCAGGAGGCCCACCGGCATCAGGTACAAGCCCGCCTTGCCGCGCAGGCCGGCGCCCAGTTCGCGCTCGATATATAACTGCTCGATGGCCGATTCGCCGCTGTCCGTGGCCGACGCGATCGCGTGTTCCCATTCGAACTCCGCGACCACCTTCGTCTTGTCGTCGAAGCGGTGCTGGATGCCGATCACGGCGCGGCGCAGGTCGGTCTGCGCGCCGCTGGCATTGCGCACCGGGTGGTTGTAGTTCACTTCGCCGTAGCCGGAGAAGACGGTGTCGGACACCGGCGCCGCGGCCGCCACCGGCGCGGGCGCCGTGACTGCCGGCTGGGCCGGCGCGGTCGACGCGGTCGACGCGGCGGGCGTCTCGGCGCGCGGCGCGGCAGCCGCCTGCGCACGCTGCGCCGCGAGCTCGGCCTTCACTTGTTCGAGTTCGGCCGCGAGCTGCTCGACCCGTTTCGCCAGGTCGGTCTGCTGGGCCACGGCCGCCACCGGGGCGACCAGGAATGCGGCGGCCACTGCCGCGCTGATGATACGTTGTTTCATGATGTCCTTGATTTTAATTAGTGTGGGTAGCCGTCGGTGAGCGTGCCAAGGAACTGGACGAGATCCGCGATTTCGGCCTCGTTCAGTGCCGGCGCCATGCCTGGCCGGCGGTTGTAAGGCACTTCCGTCGTGTTCACGTTCGCGCGCAGCGCCGGCGGCAGGTCGTTGAATTTATCCACGGTCCCATCGGCATTGACGGGATACCAGCGCTCCGGATTCGTATCGCGCGTGACATAGAAACGGACGACGTCGGTCAGGTTCGTGAATGCGCCGTTGTGGAAGAAGACCTTGCGCGTCGCCACGTTGCGCAAGGTCGGCACCTTGAAGGCGCCGCACAGGTCGACGCGCGCGGCGAGATCGGTGCGATCGGGGCCGCACAGGCCCAGGTCGAAATAGGCCGGATCGCGCGTGGCCGGGATGCGCGCATTGCGCGGCACGCCCAGGTTGTCGTAGCTGAAATCGGTGAACAGGGGCGCGCTGCCGTCGGCACCGCGCGCGCTCGAGTGACACGCCGCGCAATTGCCTTTATTTGGATTGGTGAACAGCGCCAGGCCGCGCAGCTCCGCATCGGACAACGTGGCTTTACCGGCCAGGAACAGATCGTATTTCGAGTCGAACGGGTGGAAGCGCGGATCCTCGTTCTCGAATTGCTGCAAGGCGAACTGGGCGCGGTTGAACGCCTGGTCGACGTTGTCGAAAATATTGTCGCCGAACGTGGCCCGGAATTGCGCCGCATACGCCGCGCGCTGCAGCCGTGCGACGACGTCCGCCTTGCTGGCGTTGGCCATCTCGTGCGCGGCCAGGAACGGACGCTCGGCCTGCTCCTCCAGCGTCCGGGCGCGGCCGTCGCGATCGAAACCGCCGACGGGCGTACCGTCCGCCTCGAAGTGGAATGCCGGCGTCTGCTGCATGTAGCGCAGCGACGGCGAGGCGCGGAAGCCAGGCACGTCGCCGTTCGGGCCGCCGAGCTGCACGGCGAAATCGTTGGTCGGGCCGTGCGCGTTGTCGGGATTGTGGCAGGTTGCGCACGACTGGCGGCCGGAGGCCGAAAGCGAGATGTCGTTATAGATGCGCTCGCCCAGGGCCGCACTCGGGCTGAACGATGGGGAGACGGCGCCGGCCGTCGACGCGGGCGGCGGGGACGTACCGTCGGCACCGCCTCCGCAAGCCGTGACGCCAGCCGCAAGAAGGATTGCCAGGAACAGGGCGGCACGGCGGGAGGAAGGGTGACGCATACGCAAACGATAATGGGAATCTAAATGAGAATTATTCTAATTTGTAGAAATGCACTTGACAACGTACGTACTGAAATCCACGGCCGATTCGATGGCTGATGTATCCGATTAGCAACAATCACCTCGCCGCCCTTTGCCTCGAGGGTGCCCGGCTGTCGGCTGGTAAATTTCATGTCCCCCGTTAAAACTTATTGTAATTGCGGCATGCCGCCGGCCGAGGCATCATAAATCACGCAAATGTCCGCTATATATAAAAGACAACAACGCTCGAAGTTCGCGGGGATCCCGATCGAAGGTCCCATGCTGCCTCGGCGCCAGGATCGCACGCCGGGTATCAGCCGTCCCGCTACCAGTCGCGTACATCCCTTCAGTCGCATCCACCCTGGCTTGCGCATCCCCGAGCGGCGGCGTCCGTGACGCCGCGCTTCGGCCCGGTGTCACGGGATCCATGAACAACGAGCTAACACAACACAACAGAAAGGAACACCACCATGAGGAGACAAGCGATGAAGTTCCAGATATCGGCGATTGCGCTGGCCAGCGCCGCGCTGCTGAGCGGCTGCGGCGGCGGCGGTAGCGGCAGCGAGGGCAGCAAGGAGCAGACCATGAGCTTCCTGCTCCCGTTCTCGGGCCAGGCGGTGATCGGCGTGCCGCCGAATAGCGCGGCGACCACGCTGAAGGCGACGGCGAGTTCCGGCGGGGCCGTGACCTTCGCCTCGAATACGCCGGACACGTGCGGCGTCAACGGCGATCAGCTGGCGCTGCTGAAAGCGGGCGAATGCTCGGTGACCGCCACCCAGGCCGGTGCCAACGGCTATGCGCCGGTCTCGCAGCGCCAGGTGTTCGTCATTCCCAAGAACCCGCAGCTGGTCGCCAAGTTCGCCAACCCGGGCTGGCAACCGGTCGGTTCGGCGCCGGTGCAATTGTCCGCCAGCTTCAACAGCGATCTCCCGGTCACCTTTGCGAGCAAGACGCCTGCCGTGTGCTCGGTCAGCGGATCGACGCTGACCACGCTCGCCAACGGGATGTGCACCGTCACCGCCCAGCAGGCCGGCAATGACGTCTATATGCCGACAACGGTGGAGAGAAACATTCCGGTCGGCACCGAAAAGCCGGCCGCGCTGAATTTCCTGACCGGCTACAAGGACGGCGATACCACCAAGGAAGGCCTGATTGGGCATGCGGGCAACCAATGGTGGTGCCAGGACTGCGACCGGACGGTGTCCAATGACGGCAACAGCTTCACCTTTACCGCGAGCTGGGGCACGCCTTCGAAACCGGGCGACTGGGACTATAACTCGGCGTTGTTCCAGCTGTTCGGCCCCGGCCTTGTCGACGGCGATCTCTATTCGCCCGACGGCATGTACCGGGGCGGCGTCAAGTCCACCGCGTTCAGTACGCTCGGCACCACGCCCAAAGGCGTGCAGATCGACATCCAGGGCGGGCTGCATGTCAATCTCGCGCAAAATCCGGAATGGTTCGGCTCGACCAATAACAAGTTCAACGTCGAACTGTTCCTCGCTCACTTCAACCCCAACAAGCTGGACTCGAAAGGCAACGCATGCAACGTGACCCTCAAGGCCACGGTGCAGCCGACCGCCGCCGCCGCCACGGACTACAGCATCGGCCTGAAGGATCAGTTCGCGATCAGCGAGGCGTGTGACCTGAGCGGGCTGGACGTCTGGACTGAGCTGCAGACCTACCCTGTCGTCGAAATCAAGTTCTCCGCGGCAAAGCCAAACGGGGATGTGCCCAATGCATCGGCGCAGTACCAGAACCAGTTCAAGCTGACCGGACCGATCTACTTCCAGTGACGACGAAGCGATATCCACAGCCACCGCACGGGACGGCGGCAACCAAGGCAACCACAAGAGGACCCAGATAATGACAAGAATTGAGACGAAGATCGTGAGGAAACCGATCAGGATGACTGCGCTGGCGCTGGCCGCAGCGCAGTTCGCGCTGTTGTGCGGCAACGCCGCGCACGCGCAGACGGATACGGCGGCGACGGAACAGGGTGCCAAGGACGGGACGACCACCGTCGTGGTGACCGGCCAGCGCAGGCAGTTGGAAACCGCGACGGCGATCAAGCGCGACGCCGACCAGATCGTCGATGCGGTCGTGGCCGACGAGGCCGGCAAGTTGCCGGACAAGTCGATCACCGAAGTGCTGCAACGGATCGTGGGCGTCACGATGGACCGTAACCAATCGCGCCAGGGCGCCTCCCTGGCCGCTAACGGCCTGGAATTCAACGTGGAAGGCTCGGGCGTCCAGGTGCGCGGCCTTTCCTGGGGTTCGTCCACGCTGAACGGACGCGAAACCTTCTCGGCCGGTTGGCCTGGTCGTGAATTGAGCTGGGGCGACGTGCCGCCGGAACTGATGGCGGGCGTGGAGGTCTACAAGAATCCCTCCGCCGACCTGATCGAAGGCGGCATCAGCGGCCAGATCAACCTGCGCACGCGGCTGCCGTTCGACGCCCCCGGCCAGTACGGCGCGCTGACCACCACGGGCAACTATGCCGAGCTGGGCAAGACCAAATCGCCGGGCTTCTCCGGTTTGTACTCCAACCGGTGGAAAACCTCCCTGGGCGAAGTGGGCGCGCTGGTGGATTTGTCGTACAACAAAACCAAATATCGCTTCGACTCGATCGACCAGGGCGTCTACTACCCGCGGACCGATGTCGTCAAAAACCAGACCGTGTGGGTGCCGAGCGGCGCCAACTGGGGCACCAACAACGAGGATACCCAGCGCATCGGCTTCTACGGGGCGTTGCAGTGGAAGAAGGACAACCTGGAATCGTCGCTGACCTACTTCGATTCCGGTTTCCACCAGGTGAACGCGAACACCAATCTTTTTCTCAGCCCTGAAGATCCCTACAAGACGGTATATACCGACGCCAAGTTCAACAGCAACGGCGCCTTCCAGTCGGGCACCCTCAGCTATCCGATCGGCGGCAAGGGCGCGAACCAGTTCGCGGACGGCGGCATCGGCATGGGCACCACGCAAAACTACCGCGATGTGCACGGACGCACGCGCGAGCTGGCCTGGAACGTCAAGTGGCGCGTCAATGAGAGCTGGTCGTTCCAGAACGATCTGCAGTGGGTCCATGCGACGAATTCCGGCAATTACGGCATGCTCAACCTCGGCAGCTTCTTGCCGAGCGAGACCATCGACGTCTCCGGCTCGCGGCCCGTGTTCAATTTCAACGACAAGGCGATCGCATTCCTGGCCGATCCCAAGAATTACTACTGGGGTATTTCGCAGCCTGACACCAACCGGGCCAAGGCGGACATGTATGCCTGGAGAGCGGATGGCAAATACAGCTTCGACAATCCGGTACTGCGCGACTTCCGCTTCGGCATACGCGTGACGGATCGCTCTTCGCGCAAAGACAAAAATGCCGGAACGGGTTGGAAATCGTACGCCGAGGAATGGGCCGTGAAGGCGACCGACGTACCGGGGCAATTGCCGGATCCGACCCAATTGAGCTGGCAGCGCAGTAACTTCGGCTATATGAGCGACCCGAAATACGCGGCCTTGGGCAATGTCGAACCCTTCGCGTTCCCCGACTTCTTCAACGGCCGGATGGCGACGCCGCCGGCGTTCGTGGTGCCCACCGTGGCGATGACCAAGGATATTGGCGCGTACCGGAATTTATTGACCGCGCTGAAATATAACTGCATGGACGACGCGGCGATCAAGAAAAACAACGCCGATTGCTCGACGGCCGGCAGTGGCTGGTTGCCGCCGATGTACAGCAGCGACCCGCAATACGTCAGCAAGCACAGCGAAGGAACCCAGTCTCTGTACGGCAACCTGCGCTTCGGCTTCGACAACTGGAAATATCCGGTGGACGGCGTTGCGGGCGTACGCGTGGTCAGGACCAAGACGGTGGCCCATGGTTTCACGGTGTTCACGCCGAGCTATGGCGATAACACCAATCCGAACGTGCCCCGGTTCGGCTCGATCAGCGATCCGATCGATCTGAAGTCCAGCCATGTCGACGTGATCCCCAGCCTGAATCTGAGGGCGAGCCTGACGGACAAGCTGCAGGCGCGGGTGGCACTGTCCCGCGGCATTTACCGTCCTGGCTTCGATCAGTTACAGGAGTACATCACCCTGCACCAGAACGTCGTAAGCGACCCCAACGACAGTTCGAAGATCAGTACGATCACCTATACCGGCGAAAACTCCGGCAACGTGAACCTGAAGCCGCTCAAGTCGAACAATTTCGACATGACGCTGGAATGGTATCCGCACCCTGGACAGTCCCTGACCGCTGCATTCTTCTACAAACAGGTCAAGGACATCATCATGCTCGAATCCTATACGAGGACGTATAAGGATCTTGCCGGCGTTGACCAGGATTTCACGATCACCGGGCCGGCCAATGCGGCCAAGGCCAGGGTGCGCGGTATCGAACTGGCGGGTAGTACTTATTTCGATCACCTGCCTGGCGTGAGCGACAAACTGCCCGACTGGGCGAAGGGTTTCGGCGTTTCCTCGAACTTCACCTACATCGACGGCAAGCAGCAACTGTATCACCCGAACCCGTCGAGTTATTGCCCGTCCGGCACACTGACGGGGACCGCGGCGCTGTATGGTTGCGACACCAACGGCGTACCGTTCACGGATCTGCCGGTGCCGTACATGTCGAAGCGCGCCTTTAATTTGGCGTTCATGTACGACCACGGTCCGGTATCGGCGCGCCTGGCTTATACTTGGCGTGACCGTACCTTGCTGGCGACGGGTGTCTTTGGTGCAAGTGGCAGCAACGGCACCAGCGCCGATCCGGCGCGCAAGGACGCCAACGGCAACGAGCCGATCGATGCGGGCTATGGGATCCCGGTTTGGCAATTGCCTGTGGGCCAGTGGGATGCGGGCGTCAATTACCGCTTCACCGACCACATCTCGGGCAGTTTCAATATCAGCAACCTGACACGTACCGTGACGAGGCAGGTCAACCAGCAGGGCCCCGGCGACATGGGCCGTTCGTGGTTCGATCCGGGCCGCAGTTTCCGGATGCAGGCGACTTACGTGTTCTGACCTGAAGCGCCGCGCCGGCGCGGCATCGCCTGACGGATGCCGCGCCATTCGTGCGTCGCGACGAGGACGGTCCCGGTATTCGGGGCCGTTTTATTTTTTTGGAAAAGGTATTCAATGAAATCGATGCTCATCACGGTTGCCGCATTGGCGGCCGGTTTCGCCGTATCCGCCAGCAATGCTTGGGCGCAAGAGGGGACGGGCAAGGCGGCTGCCGGCGCCGCCAGCCACCCCTATTGCTTTTACCAGGACCAGAAATTTTCCGAAGGCGCCGTCTTGAATGGCCGCGTGTGTACGCACGGCGATACAACTGGCAAAGCCGGAAAATGGACCTGGGTACCGCAAGAGAAAGCTGAAATCTCCGGCATCCAGCAAGAGCTGGAGCGCACGCGCCTGCAGACCCAGCTTGTGCAGGCCCGCTCCATGCTGGCCGAGATGGAAGCCCATTATCGCGAAGCGACGACCAAACTGTCCGGCAAGAACTGAGCGGACAACGTCGCCGGGGGTTCGGATCGGCACGCCTGGCCTGCAGCAGCGCGAGAATCCAACAGTCCTGGCGATCTGTTGGACTGGAACCAACATAAAGCGCCGCAAAGGCCGGCCTACCGGTGGCACCGTGATTGGCATGCTCCCTGCATATCCTCAAGTGGACGCGTGACTGCGCGCCATCCCATCCGACCACTTGAGGAGAAATATCATGAAGACCTTGACTATCGAAGACCTGCCCTTCGACGACGCGGCCAAAGCCGGCGAATGGGCCCGGCTACTGTCGCCCGACGAGATGAAGCGGGTATGCGGCGGCCGGGCGATCGGCGTGCTGGTTGACGGCAGGCCCGGCGGCAGCGTGGACGATTTCGCGCTCAATATGGAAATATTCAAAGGCAACATCGGCGGCCCCATGGTGCTGTGAAACTGGCACCCCATGTGGGCGCGGCCCACAGGCCAGGCAGTACGGCTGTGTCGGCGCAGGACGAGTGCATCGCTGCACTCGTCTCGGTCAAGCCGACAGCTTCTGCATCTCGGCGTAGAGATCGGCCTTGCCTTCGAAGCCGATACCAGGCAGGTCCGGGATCGTGATGTAGCCCTTGTCGACCTTGACCCCGTCCGGGAAGCCACCGTACGGTTGGAACAAATCCGGATAGGACTCATTGCCGCCCAGGCCCAGGCCGGCCGCAATGTTCAGCGACATCTGGTGACCGCCGTGCGGGATGCAGCGGCTCGGCGACCAGCCGTGCTCGCGCAGCATGTCGAGCGTGCGCAGGTACTCGACCAGGCCGTACGACAGGGCGCAGTCGAACTGCAGCCAGTCGCGGTCCGCACGCATGCCGCCGTAACGGATCAGGTTGCGCGCGTCCTGCATCGAGAACAGGTCCTCGCCGGTCGCCATCGGGTTCTTGTAGTAGTTGCGCAGCGTGGCCTGCAGTTCGAAGTCGAGCGGGTCGCCCGGTTCCTCGTACCAGAACAGGTCGTACTGCGACAGTGCTTTCGCATACTGGATCGCGGTATCGAGATCGAAACGCCCGTTGGCGTCCACCGCCAGCTTCTGGCCATCCTGCAGCACCGACAGGATGCTGTCGATGCGGCGCAGATCTTCGTCCAGCGAAGCACCGCCGATCTTTTTCTTGACCACCGTGTAGCCGCGGTCGATGTAGCTGCGCATCTCGTCCTTGAGCTTGTCGTGGTCCTGGCCCGGGTAGTAATAGCCGCCGGCGGCATACACGAAGATCTTGCGGTTCGGCTTGCCGTCGCCGTAGCGGTCGGCCAGCAGTTGGAACAGGGGCTTGCCCTCGATCTTGGCCACCGCATCCCACACGGCCATATCGATGGTGCCGATGGCCACCGAGCGTTCGCCATGACCGCCCGGCTTCTCGTTGGTGAACATGCAGTTCCAGATCTTGTGCGGATCCAGGTTGGTGCCGGCGTCGTCGACGAGCGAGGCCGGATCGGCTTCGAGGAGGCGGGGGATGAAACGCTCGCGCATCAGCTTGCCCTGGCCGTAGCGGCCATTCGAATTGAAGCCATAGCCCACCACCGGTTTGCCGTCGCGGATCACGTCGGTGATGACGGCGACGAGGCTCAGGGTCATCCTGCTGAAGTCGATGTACGCATTGCGGATCGGCGAGCTGATGGGAACGGTTTTTTCACGGATTTCTACGATTCTCAAGGGAGTCTCCTAAGGACAATCGCATATCGTGGATGCGATCAAGTGTCGGAAAGCCGTAGATTAAGTCTGAAAAAACTTCCTATAATTGAATTGAATCGCCACGACAATTGTAGACACTCCTGAGTCATAATATTGGACACAAGGAGAAGATATGAGCGGTAAGCGGTACACAGAGGAATTTAAGATTGCAGCGGTCAAGCAGGTGG
>Ga0209148_1000229_pt1 | contig 91956 bp, 81 predicted proteins | sample AraplaCol_mMF_r2_2_FD_184288 | JGI IMG/M metagenome (GOLD analysis project Ga0209148, IMG submission 184288) | Arabidopsis root microbial communities from North Carolina, USA - plate scrape CL_Col_mMF_r2 (SPAdes) (version 2) | ecosystem: Host-associated > Plants > Roots > Endosphere | place...
TCAGCTGGTCGGGCGCCTCGTGGATGTACGACAGGCTCTGGTCGAGGTAAGGCGTCTCGATCTGGCCGGTCAGGTGCAGCAGCGGGGTGCCGGCCGTGAGCGCTTCGACCATGGCGCCGGCGGCATTGCCGGCGGCGGTGCCGGTGCTGGTCAGGCAGACGCCGAGGCCGCCGGTGGTGCGGGCGTACGCATCGGCCATGTTGGCGCCGCCGGCCTCGCCGCGCGCCGGCACGAAGCGGATGCGTCCGCGTTCGCCGAAGGCGTCCAGGATCGGCATGTTGTGGATCGAGATCACCCCGAACGCCGCCTTCACGTCGCACTGTTCGAGGAAAGCCGCGATCGCGCAGCCGACGGTAATTTTTTGGGTATTAGACATGGCGGGAAAGTCCTCCGGAGACATCGATATGGCTGCCTGTGGTGTAGGAAGACAGCGGCGAGGCAAGGAACACGATGGCGCGCGCCGCTTCTTCGGGAAGGCCGAGACGGCCCATTTGGATCTGTTTTTTCTGTGCCAGGCGCCGGCTCCATTGCGCCCAGTCGAGCCCACGGTCCTCGTCGGGCCGGGCCTCGAAGCGGCGGCGCCACTGGCCCGATTCGACGAGGCCGATCAGGATGCCGTTGACGCGCACTCCTTGCGGCGCGAATTCGGTGGCGAGCGAGCGCACCAGGTTGTGCACGCCGGCACGCGCGGCCGAGGTGGCGACCATGTGCGGTTCCGGCTGCACGGCGAGCAGCGAATTGACGCAGACGATCGCCGCGTCGCGCTGGCCTTCCAGCTGGCCGAGGAAGGCGCGGGTCGGGTGCAGGATCGAGAAGAACTTCAGCTGCAGCTCTTCCAGCCAGGCCGCGTCGGTGGTGTCGGCGAACGTCGACACGCGCCCCTGGCCGGCATTGTTGACGAGGATGGACGCGGCGCCCAGTTCGGCGTGCACGCGGGCGGCGAATGCGGCCACCTGCTCCGGATTCAGCACGTCGCAGGTCTGGGCCAGCAGGCGTGCAGCGGGGACGCGCCGGCGCAGCAGCGCCACGGCGTTCTCGAGGCGCACGGCATCGCGGCCGCACAGCGCCACCGCGGCGCCGGCTTCCAGCAGCAGTTCGACGGTCGCGTAGCCGATGCCGGACGAACCGCCGGTCACCACGGCGACCTTGCCGCTCAGGTTGGTCATGCTCATCATGGGCTCCCGTTCAGCGCTGCCACAGGTTGACGACCTGGCCGCCCTGCTCCGGCGCGTGGTCGAGCAGGCGCGACAGCTCGGCGGCGGCGGCGCCCACCCGGCCGACGATCTGGTCCTGGCGGGCGGCATCGATGTGCGGCGCCGGGATCGTGGCGCCCAGCGCCGCGACCACCTTGCCGCTGTGGTCGCGCACCGGGGCGGCGACGGTCGAAATGCCGCGCTCGAAGAAGCCTTCGCCCTGCACATAGCCCTGCTCGCGGTCGCGCTGCACCAGGTTGAACAGGTCCAGCACGGTCGGCGGCGTGTTTTCCGAATACGCCTGCAGGTGCTCTTCCGGATACAGCTCGCGCAGCTGCGGCAGGGTCAGGTCCTGCAGCAGCACGCGGCCGAGCACCGTGGCGTGCGCCGGCAGGCGGGTGCCGACGTTGACCGAGCTGACGAACGGCGTCGGCGTGCTCGACTTGGCGACATACACGATCGAGCGGCCGTCGCGCACGACCAGCACGGACGAGTACTGGGTCTCGTCGCGCAGGCGTTCGAGCAGCGGGCGGCCGATCTCGGTCAGTTCCAGCGACGCGAGGTATTCGAAGCCGAGGCGCAGCACGGCCATGCCGAGCCGGTAGTCGCGTCCGCCGGCGTTGCGTTCGACGAAGCCCATGCGTTCCAGCGTCGTCAGCAGGCGGAACACGGTCGAGCGCGGGATGTCCAGGCGCTTCGCCAGTTCGGGGGCGGACAGGCTTTTTTCGTGGCGGCTGAATTCGCACAGCAGGCGCAGGCCGCGTTCCAGGCCGGGCACCGTGTACTTGTCGGCGCCGTCGTCTTCAACTTGTTCAGGCTTGTTGGTCATGGGAGTCTCGTCTGTCGTTGTTCAATTCAGGATCGCGGCGGCGGCCGCCTCGGGCTGTTCCACGTAGCAGGCATGGCCCGCCGCGGCAATCAGGTGAAACGGAAATCCGTACTGGCACGCGACGGCGCGGCTGTCGTCCGGCGTCGTCACCACGTCGGCGTCGCCGCACCAGACCTGGCCGGCCACGGCGGCACCGCGCCGGACATAGTTTTCGATCGCGTCGCCGCACAGCAGGTGCACGGCGTGGCTGTAGCCGGCCGGGTTCAGCTGCGCCATGTTCCAGCGCACCCAGTCGCGCTGGGCGCCGGAAGCGCCGGCCGACAACAGCCGCGCCGAACGCTGCGTGGCCATGCCGTGGATGCCCAGCTCGCCCAGCGTCGCCAGCCGCTCGTGCGCCACCTGGCTGCCCTGCGCCAGCCGGGCCGGCACGCCATAGCCCCGTGCCGGGCCGAGCAGCACCAGCCGCTGCAGCGCGGCCGGGCTGGCGGCCGCATAGGCCGCCGCCATCAGCGCGCCGAGCGAGTGGCCGACCAGCGTGAAGCGGGCGAGGTCCAGCGTCTGCGCCAGCTGGTGCAGCCGGTCCGCGTAGGCCGCGGCGCCGGGCCGCGCGACCGCCAGCATCGACGAGCTGCCGTAGCCGGGGGCGTTCCAGGCGATCACCCGGGCGCCGGGAACGCGGCGCGCCAGCGCCCGTGCGCAGGGCAGCCAGGACGCGGCACCCGACCCGATCCCGTGCAGCAGGACGAAGACGGGACCGGCGGCCGGCGGCGCATCCGGGACTGTGACGAGTTCGCGGTACGACACGACGCCGCCGGGGGCTGCGGCCTTGCGTTCCGGGAAATACGTCCGCAGCTCGGACAGCTCGGCCTGCAGGCTGTCGGCTTCGGGAGCGATGGCGCGGTCCATGTCGTCAGCCCCGCTTGATGCCGGCCAGCGGGTGGTCCGGCGGATACGTCGGCGTGATGGGCTTCTGCGCGCCCAGCATCACGCACATCAGCGCGTCTTCCTCGCCGATGTTGATCTCTTCGCGGTACACGCCGGGCGGGATCGACACGACGTCGCGGTCGGTCAGGATGGTCTCGTAGCGCTCGCCGTCCTGTTCCAGCACCAGCTTGAGCTTGCCGCGCAGGACGAAGAACACTTCCTCGACGTCGACGTGGACGTGCGGCGGGCCCTCGTGGCCGGCCGGGATGATCATGGTCGAGAACGTGAAATGCTCGGACGGGATCACGCTGCTGTCGCTGGCCACGCCGGTGCCGCCGGTTCCGATGTAGCGCATCTGGGCGCGGCGGTATTTCGGATCGTAGTCGGCCTGGAACTTCAATGCGTTCCAGTCGTACTTGCGGGTCGAGAAACGCGCCACGCGCGCATTCATCCAGTCCTCGAAGCTGGCGCCTTGCGGCCGGTCCCAGCTGCGCATGATCTGCTTGTGTTCGGAAACGTCGTTCATGAGGTTATGCTCCTGTTGGTTCAATTCATCACAAAGCCGCCGTTGACGGCGAGGACCTGCCCGGTGACGAAGCGCGCCAGGCCGGACAGCGCGAACAGCACCGCCCCCGTCACGTCTTCCGGCACCTGCAGCCGCTGCAGCGCGCGGCCGTCCTGGTAGGTCTGGTAACGCTGCGCCGGCACGTATTCGGTCGCCTCGACCTTCGTCAGGCCCGGCGCGACGGCGTTCACGGTGATGTTGTGGACGCCTTCCTCGCGCGCCAGCGAGCGGGTCATGCCGATGATGGCGCCCTTGCTGGCGACATAGGCCAGCAGGTTGGGCGCGCCCCACAGCGGCGTGTCGGAGGCGAGGTTGACGATGGCGCCGGCGCCCGAGGCGCGCAGCGCGGGCAGGCAGGCATTGGTCATCAGCCAGGTGCCGCGCACGTTCACGTCCATCACCTGGTCCCACAACGCGATGTCGATCTGCTGCGACGCGCGGCCGCCCGAGTTGGTGACGGCGGCGTTGTTGACCAGGCCGTCGAGCCCGCCCAGCCAGCCCGTGGCCGCCGCGGCGCACGCGTCGATCGACGCCGGGTCGGCCATGTCGAGCGCGAAGCCGTTCACGTCCAGGCCGCGGCCGCGCAAGGCGGCAACGCTGTCGTCCAGCGCGTCCTGCAGGATGTCGGCGAGCGCCACCCGGGCGCCGGCTTCGGCGCAGGCGGTGGCGAAGGCCAGGCCCAGGCCGCGCGCGGCGCCGGTGACCAGCACCTTGCGGCCGGCCAGGAGTTGCGAAATACCGTTCATGGGCGGCTCCTCATTTCGTGCTGGTGGTGGCGCGCGGCAGGTAATGCAGCACGCGGCGTTCCGCCCAGACCACGGCGGCGTAGGTGACGATGCCGGTCAGGGTCAGGGCGCAGATCGCGACGAACACGGCGGCGGTATTGCCCTGCCCTTCGCCGTCGACCAGCAGGAAGCCCAGGCCCTTGTTGCCGCCCACCAGTTCGCCCACCGTCACGCCGATCACGGCCAGGGTCGAAGCAATGCGCAGGCCCGAGAACAGCGCCGGCAGCGCCGAGCGGAATTCGACCAGGCAGAAGATCTGCCAGCGCGTGGCGTTCAGCGTGCGCACCAGGTTGACCATGTCCGGGTCGACGGTGCGGATCGCGGACAGCACGTTGATCATCACGGGGAAGAACACGATGAGTATGGCGACCACGATCTTGGGGTACACCGTATAGCCGAGCCACATCACGAACAGCGGCGCGAACGCCACCTTGGGCGCGATCTGCAGCGCCAGGATGTAGGGCGACAGCATGGCCTCCGCGCGCGGCGACAGGCCCAGCGCGACGCCGACCGCCAGGCCCAGCAGGGAGCCGAGGCCGAAGCCGGCCACCACTTCCATCGCCGTGATGCCGAAGTGCTCCAACAGGTCGCTGTTCTGCCACATCGATACGGCTTCCGCCAGCACACGGCTGAAACGCGGCAGGATGAACTCGGGCAGGCCGAGCCAGGACGGTCCCCATTCCCAGGCGGAGAGGAACAGGGCCAGCAGCAGCACGCTGCCGGCAGCGGTGAGCGCCTTGCGGCGCAGCACCGGGCGGGTCGTGGCGGGCGCGCTCACGCGCGCGGTCGCGATCGTCGTGGCGGCACTCATTTCGCGCCCGCCGGGATGAACTGGTTGGTGTACAGGTCGTTGACGGCTGCGGCCTTGCGCACGATACCTTCGCTGACGTAGAACTTCTGCACGTTGTCCATGCGCGCCGCGTCGATCTGGCCCAGCGGCTTCTGGTTCGCGTACACATACTTGCGATACATGTTGAAGATCTGCTCGATGCTCGCCTCCTTGCCCTTGTAGGCCGGAACGGCTTCGACGTACGTGGCGGCGGCGGCCTTCGGGTCTTTCATGATGTCTTCCATGCCGCGCAGCGTGGCGCGCACGAGGCGCCTGAGCAGGTCGGGCCTGGTCTTGATCGTCTCGTCGGATGCGAGGATCGCCTGGGCCATGCTCTTGAAGCCGTTGGTCTCGAGGATGTCGATCCGGGCGCCGGCGTCGGTGGCGCTGACGATCCAGTCCGGCACCCCGGCCATCGCCTGCGACCTGCCGGCCGCGAACATCTGCCATACGCCAGACGGACCGGCGGCCTCGATCTCCACGTCGCCCTTGCCCATGCCGATGCTCTTCATATTGCCCAGCAGCGCGTAATACGTCGTGTCGGTGTACGACATCACGGTGATCGTCTTGTCCTTCAGGTCCGCGAGCGACTTGATGCCATCGTTCTGGTGCACGCCGACCATCGTCAGCGAACCGGCGCCGAGCACCGCGATCGCCTTCACCGGCACGCCGTTGGCGCGCACGATGATCGGGGTGTCGCCGATGGCGCCGCCGATCACGGCATTGCCCGCGCCGATCTGCTTGGCCACGTCGACACCGCCCTTGGCGGCGACGAACGTCACCTTCAGGTTCTCGGCGGCGTAATACCCTTTTTGCTGGGCGATCATCCACGGCGCGAAGGCGGGCGTGTTCGGCGGCGCGGGCAACAGGTAGGTGACTTCTTCCTGCGCCGCCAGGGCCGGGTTGGCGCCGGCGCACGCCAGGGCCAGGGCACAGCCGGCGGAGGCGAGAATGTTCTGCATGTTCATATGGACTCCCGATAATCGTAAATTGATGCGTGGTGAACCGCTCAGTGCAATTCGGCTTCCTGGTCTTCGCCCACCTTCAGCAGCTCCATCAGGCGGCCGGCCAGCGGTCCGATTTCCGGCAGCTTGCGGCGCTCGAGCGGGTTGTCGCGGTGCGGCAGGTCGACGACGATTTCCTCGACGATCGTGCCGGGCCGCTCGCTCATCACCAGCAGGCGGTCGGACAGCGCGATGCCTTCGATCAGGTCGTGGGTGATGAACAGGGCCGTCTTGCGCTTCTCGTACAACATCTTGGCCAGGTCCTGTTGCAGGATCATCTTGGTCTGGGCATCGAGGGCGGAGAACGGTTCGTCCAGCAGCAGCACCTGCGGGTCGACGGCCAGCGTGCGGGCCAGCGCCGCGCGCTGGCGCATGCCGCCGGACAGTTGATAGGGGTAGTGGTTTTCGAAGCCCTTCAGGTGGCATTTCGCGAGCAGTTCGTCGGCCACGCGGCGGCGCTCGGCCAGATCGACGCCGTCGATCTCGAGGCCCAGCGCGACGTTGTCGCGAATCGTCCGCCAGGGCATCAAGAGGTCTTTCTGCAGCATGAAGGCCACCTTGCGCACCGGCTTCGTCACCAGTTCGCCGCCGATATAGACCTCGCCCGCGCTCGGGAGATACAGGCCGGCGCCCATGTTCAGCAAGGTGCTCTTGCCGCATCCCGACGGCCCGATGATGGACACGACTTCGCCGCTGCGTATGGAAATGTTGACGTTGCTGACCGCAGCGCGCGGCTGGGACGCTTGCCGGTCGATGAAACTCTTGTCGACCTTGCGGAATTCAATTTCGATCATGTTGTCTCCACCATGTGTGACGCGAGTGCGCCATTCATTTTGTCTCATATATGAAACGACGATTCATATGTGAGCTCATTTGAGATCAATATAGCAGACATTCCGAGCGACGCAAGCCTTTGGTTTCAAATAAAAATTGACGTTTTATAGGCAAAACAAAGATGTCGCGAAATGCCACAAATGGCTGGGAGATGGGGTGGAACGATGTGAAATTGACAATGCGTCGGCGAGGTGGTGGCGGACGCAAAAAAAGGCTGCGTTCGGGAACACAGCCGAAAAAAAAGCCGCGGACTCGCCGCGGCTTTGATCGAACAGATGGCGAGGTTTATTCGCCGGCTACCACCTTCTTGGCCGCCGTGGCACGCTTGGCCGGCGCTTTTTTGGCGGCGGCCGTTTTCGTGGCCGCTTTCGCCGCAGGTTTCGCCGCAGGTTTCGCCGCAGGTTTCGCCGCAGGTTTCGCGGCGGCCTTGCGCGCGGCCGGCTTGGCCACGACGGCAGCTTCCGCGCCGCTGTCCGCGTCGGCGGCCGGCTCCTTGGCCTTCGCGCCCGGCTTGGCCTTGCGCTCCTCGAACTCGAAGCTGATCTTGCCGTCCTTGCCGCGCACGAGGAATGCCTTGAACGGCCGGCGCGTGCGCTGAGACACGAAGCCCGGCAGCAGGTCGGTCTTGCCTTCGTTCAGCAGCTTGGCCATCTGTTCGGGCAGGATTTCCTGCTGCAGGATGATGCGGCTGCTGCGGAAATCGCAGGTCTTGGGCTTGGCGACGGTATGTTCGCAGACATAGGCCAGGCCCATCTCGTAGACATTGCCGGCGCACTTGGGGCACGGGCCGAGCGGCGTCTGGCCGGTGAAATCGACGCCCTCGCCGTCCTCGCCCTCCTCCTGGTCCTGGCCGAAATCGAATTCCAGCTTGTAGTTGTGGATGTCCTCGTCACGCACGATGCGCAGGATCGCGGCGAACGGCCGGCCCATCTTCGAGCGGAAGCCCTGCAGCGGGCCGATCGTGCGTTTCTCCAGCAGTTCCTCGACTTCCTCGATCTCGAACTGGCGTCCGCCCGGCACCTTGCTCATCGAAAATTCGCACTTGGTGCAGGCAAAGCGGCGGTAGTTTTCCTTGACGACGCCGCCGCAGTTCGGGCACGGCGTCCGCAAGGTGGCGTACTCGCCCGGGATCGTGTCGTTGTTGTATTCCTTGGCGCGCTTGACGATGATCTCGGTCATCTCGGCGATTTCGCGCATGAACTCTTCGCGCGAAATCTGGCCTTTTTCCATCTGCGACAGCTTGTATTCCCACTCGCCCGTCAGTTCCGGCGCCGTCAATTCGTTCACGCCGAGGCCGCGCAGCAGGGTCATCAGCTGGAACGCCTTGGCGGTCGGGATCAGCTCGCGCCCTTCGCGCAGCAGGTATTTTTCCGTCAGCAGACCTTCGATGATCGCGGCGCGCGTGGCCGGCGTGCCAAGGCCCTTGCCGGCCATGGCGTCGCGCAGCTCGTCGGAATCGACCAGCTTGCCCGCGCCTTCCATCGCCGACAGCAGCGTGGCTTCGTTGTAGCGCGCGGGCGGCTTGGTGACGAGGCCGTTGGCATTGACCGTTTCGGCCTTCACCTGCTCGCCCTTCGCCACCGGCACGAGGCTGGCGCCGTCCTTGTCGTCGGCCGTCGTGTCCTTGCCGTACACGGCCAACCAGCCGGGGTTGGTCATGACCTTGCCCTCGGTCTTGAACTGGTGGCCTTCCACTTCCGTGAAGCGGGTCGTGACGAGGAATTCCGCGGCCGGGAAGAACACGGCCATGAAGCGGCGCGTGACGAGGTCGTACAGCTTCTGTTCCGGCTCGGACAGGTTTTTCGGCGCGACGCCGGTCGGGATGATCGCGAAGTGGTCCGAGATCTTGCTGTTGTCGAAGATGCGCTTGTTCGGCTTGACCCAGCCCTTGTCCAGGATCTGCTTGGCGAACGGCAGGTAGTTCGAGCTGCCCTTCAACACTTCCAGCGTGGACTTGACCGTGTCCAGGTAGTCTTCCGGCAGCGCGCGCGCATCCGTACGGGGATAGGTCAGCACCTTGTGCTTTTCGTACAACGCCTGGGCCAGGCCCAGCGTGTTCTTGGCCGAGAAGCCGAAGCGGCCGTTGGCCTCGCGCTGCAGCGAGGTCAGGTCGAACAGCGCGGGCGCCATCGACGTGGTCGGCTTCGATTCCTCGGTGACCTTGCCCTGCTTGCCCAGGCAGGCGGCGACGATGGCGTCGGCGGCGGCCTTCGACCACAGGCGCTCGGCACGCTTCTCGGGATCGTTCTCGTCTTTCCTGAACCCCGTGTCGAGCCAGCGGCCTTCGTACATGCCGGCGGCGCAGCGGAATTCCGCGCGCACTTCCCAGTAGTCGCGCGCCACGAATTTCTTGATCTTCTCTTCACGCTCGACGACGATCGACAGGGTCGGCGTCTGCACGCGGCCCACGGTCGTCAGATAGAAGCCGCCCTCTTTCGAGTTGAAGGCGGTCATCGCACGGGTGCCGTTGATGCCGATCAGCCAGTCCGCTTCCGAGCGGCAGCGCGCGGCGTCGGCCAGCGGCAGCATGTCCTGATCGCTGCGCAGGTGGGCGAAGCCGTCGCGGATGGCGTTCGGCGTCATCGATTGCAGCCACAGGCGCTTGACGGTCTGCTTGGCCTTGGCGTTCTGGGCGATCAGGCGGAAGATCAGCTCACCTTCGCGGCCCGCGTCGCATGCGTTGATCAGGGTGTCGACATCCTTGCGCTTGATCAGCTTGTTCAGCACTTTGAGGCGCGATTCCGTCTTCGCGATCGGGTTCAGCGCGAAGTACGGAGGAATCATGGGCAGGTGCGTAAAACTCCACTTGCCGCGCTTGACGTCGTATTCCTCGGGCACCGCGATCTCGAGCAGGTGGCCGACGGCGGACGACAGGACGAAGTCGTCGGATTCGAAATACTCATCGTGCTTCGTAAAGCCGCCGAGCGCCTTGGCGATGTCGTTCGCCACGGAGGGTTTTTCGGCAATGATGAGGGCTTTGGTCATATGGTTTCTCGTACTTGTTCTTGGCTTGGCTCGCGCATCATACATGAGCCTTGGAGATGGACGGCCTGGTAAGCAGTCTTTTGATAGCTTATTGGTAACTTTGGCAGGTAGCGGCCAATGATAAGCGGGTTGCCGCGCAATCCGCAAGTAGACTCTGCCTGCGTGCGCCTTGTGGCAACCCACCTATCCTGCCGAGCAAAATACGCCCGATCTTGCTTTGCCGCAAGAAAAAACGGGGCCACAGCCCCGTTTCCGTCTTCAGGATTGCATTGCTGTCAATGCAGCAGGCGCGGCGCCGCGTCTTCCTCGTCCGAACCGAACAGGTCGTCGAACATCAGCGCGTCCGGTTCCTTGCCCTGGCTCCACAGGAGCATCAGGACGATGATCTTGAGCTTGCCCAGCGTGACGGGCGACTCGTCCAGCGCCAGCGCGCGTTCGATGACGATTTCGCGTTGCGACGCCGACAGCAGGCCGGCCAGTTCGAGGAACTGGATGAAGCCGACGGCGGCGCTGCCGAGCGTATCGACTTCCTGGGCAATATAGAAGCGCGTGCCGCTCGATTCGAGTGCGGGGTTGGTCGTCCCGGCCATTTCCCTCAGGCCATTCAACCAGTCCAGCGCCTCGGAAATTTCGATATCGTCGAAACCGACAGCGGACAGTTTGCGTGCCAGGGCTTCCGGCTCGGGGCAGGCATCGGGACGGTAATACGTCTCGTAGAGGTAGACTAGGATGTCGAACATGGTGACGCTACTGTAGCAGCTAAACTCCTGGCGGCACAAGTGCGTCACGTGCACCACTACCGCCCGGAAACATCAGCGTTGTTTATCGGCCTTATCGGGTTTGCCAGCTGTGTTCCCCGCAATTATCGCATGAATATCCTCTGAAAGCGGCCGCCCGGCAGCCGTTCGACACGCCCCGCCAGCTCCAGCACGAGCAGGCGCGCACCGAGTTCTCCGGGGTGCCAGCCGAGCCGGGATTGCAATATATCCGGATCGACGGGGTCATGGCCGAGGGCATCCAGCAGCGCCGATTCGTCCTGGATACCGGCACCTGCGCCGGGGCCGCTATCGGTCTTGATATCTGTTAATGAAATATCTGGGGCGGGTAAGTGCGCCGCCTGCAACGCCAGCAGCGGCGACAGCGCGAGCGCTTCCAGCACGTCGCGTGCCGTGTCGACGAGCTTCGCGCCCTCGCGGATCAGCGTATGGCACCCCTTGGCCAGCGCCGCGTGGATCGAGCCGGGAATCGCGAACACGTCGCGCCCCTGCTCGGCCGCCTGGCGCGCCGTGATCAGCGAGCCGGACTGCGCCGCCGCCTCGACGACGAGCACGCCGGCCGCGAGGCCGCTGATGATCCGGTTGCGCCGGGGGAAATTGCTTGGAATGGGTGGCGTGCCGACGGGATATTCGCTGACGATGCACCCCTCGTTGGCGATGCGTTCGCACAGGGCGCGGTTGCGGGCCGGGTAAGCGATGTCGGGACCGGTGCCGACGACGGCGACGGTGCCGCCGCAGCGGCGCAGCGCGCCCTCGTGCGCGGCGGCGTCGATGCCCAGCGCGAGGCCGGATACGATGCACAGCCCGGCCGCGGACAACGCTTCCGCGAATGCCTGCGCGTTCGCCCTGCCCTGCACGCTGGCATTGCGGCTGCCGACGATGGCAAGGCTGGGCCCGGCCAGCAGCTGCGCATGCCCTCTAATATAGAGGAGCAGCGGCGGGTCGGGAATGCGGGCCAGCAGCTCGGGATAACCGGGCTCGCCCAGCGCCAGGACGTGGCGGCCGGGCGTGGACAGCCAGTCCAGCGTGGCGTCGAGCAGGCGGCGCGCCGCGTCGCCGGGCGGTTGCAGCAGTGCATGCGCCTGCGCCGGGCTCACGTGGGCGGCCAGTGCGGCAAAGCCGGCGGCGAATACGGATTCCGGGCTGCCGAACGCGTCGAGCAGCGCGGCCGCCGTGCGCGGACCGATGCCGGCGCTGCGCTCCAGGCGCAGCCAGGCGGCCAGCCGGTCCGGCGGGAAGGGGAACAGTGCAGGCGCCAGGTGAAGGTCCGTGTCCTGCACGGTAGGGTTACTCCGGTGATTTCGCGACGTCGCCGATCTGCACGGGCGCCGTCACCTGCATGACCAGGCCGTACGCGACGTGGCCGAAAACCCGGAAGATGAACAGTTCGCCGTATTGCTCGTCCGGGAGCCTCAGTTTGGCCTTGCCGAACCCGAGGAAGCCTTTGCTTTCCGGGTCCGTCACGGTCTGTCCGAGATGATAAAGCTGCAGCACGGCGCCGACATCGAGTCCGTCAAGCGTGCCCCGATTGACAGTCACGACCTGGTTCTGCGCCGCGTAATTCGATTCCGACGCCATGGCCATCACGCGCGCAGTCACCGGGCGCGCGGGCGCGTGCGGGACGTAGTTGCGCAGGGGCGTGGGCGGCGTCGGCAGCAGGCGGTCGCCGACGCCCATTTCCTTCACCGACTGGGTGACGACGAAGGTGTGCACGTCCGTGCCCGGGCCCGCTTCCTGCACGAGGCGCGCCGTGCCGACGTAGGCCGCCTCGTAGGCGGTGACCTTGTTGGTATCCAGATCGACCAGTTCCTTGCCCGGACGGAAGACCTGGAAGGTGGTCGCCCCGTCGAGCGCGCCGCGCACATAGATGCGGTCGCCTTCTCCCAGGTAGAGCCGGTCTTCCTGGGCGGCGACGATGCGCGCCGCGCCGGCCAGCGCCTGCTGCTCGACGACGAGCGGCTGCGTCAGGAAAGGTTCGATGACGCCAGGCGGGATGGCCGGCACGGCATTGTTGTCGCCCAGGTCTTCCGTGCGCAGCTGCGGCGACAGGCGCACGACCGGCGGCGCGCCGGCATCCGGTGCCGTGCCCGGCTTGTCCAGCGTGAGGCGGCCGTGGGCGCGGTCGAAATAGACGACCTGGCCCGGATAGATCCAGTGCGGATTGCGGATGTCGTCGCGATTCATGCCCCACACCTGGGGCCAGCACCATGGATGCTCGAGGAAGGCGCCGGAAATGTCCCACAGCGTGTCGCCCTTGACGACGAGGTGCTGGTCGGGCGCGTTCGGGCGGAACGCGCAATTGGTGGCGGCCTGGGCCGGGATGGCCGCAAGGAAAGCGAACGCGGCCGTGGCGGCGGCGCGGAGCGCGAGCGACCGGGCAGCGCCTGTGCTAAAATTTTTCATTGGAGAGTCCGTAAAGTGCCATATCGACACGGGTGCTACGCCACCTCGGCCGGCAATAGAGCAGGAACCAGGCGACTCTTCGACCGCGCAGCGGATCATGAGGGGGCGCAAGAGTTGCCTTACTGAATCAAATTCTGCCGAGAAATCCCTGAACTAGCAAGACAAACCGCACCCGGCAGCGGGGGCGGCGTGTTGCGTTTATGCCTGCGCAACCCAATATACCGATGATTGAATTGACTTCGAATACACAGCCATGGCTTTACTGAACATTCTCCGCTACCCCGACCCGCGCCTGCACAAGGTCGCCAAGCCGGTCACCGAATTCGGCGACAACCTCCACAAGCTGGTGGCGGACATGGCCGAGACCATGTACGAGGCCCCGGGCGTGGGCCTGGCCGCCACGCAGGTCGACGTGCACGAGCGCGTCGTCGTCATCGACGTGACCGAGACCAAGGACGATCTGCTGGTCTTCGTCAACCCGGAAATCGTCTGGTCCAGCCCGGACAAGCAGGTCTACGACGAAGGCTGCCTGTCGGTGCCCGGCATTTATGACGGCGTCGAACGTCCGGCACGCGTCAAGGTGCGCGCCGTCGACCAGCACAACAAGCCTTTCGAGATCGAGGCCGACGGTTTGCTGGCCGTGTGCATCCAGCACGAGATGGACCACTTGATGGGCAAGGTCTTCGTGGAATACCTGTCGCCGCTCAAGCGCAACCGCATCAAGACGAAGCTGCAGAAGGAAGAGCGCGACATGCAACGCTCGTCCGCCCGCCGCGCATGAGCGAGGGGAAAATGAGGGTCGTGTTCGCCGGCACGCCGGAATTTGCCGCCGTCGCGTTGCGCGCCCTGCTCGACGCCGGCGTCGACGTGCCGCTCGTGCTGACCCAGCCGGACCGCCCGGCCGGCCGCGGGATGCAGTTGCAGGCGTCCGCCGTGAAACAGGTTGCCGTCGCGCACGGCATCGAGGTCTTGCAGCCGTTGTCGCTGCGCATGGATGCGAAAGACCCGCAACGCGCAAGCGAGGCACAGGCCGCGCATGAACGCCTGCTGGGGACGGCGTACGACGTGATGGTCGTGGCCGCCTACGGCCTGATCCTGCCCCGCTCCACGCTCGCGATAAAACCCTGCATCAATATCCACGGCTCCATCCTGCCCCGCTGGCGCGGCGCCGCGCCGATCCACCGCGCGATCGAAGCCGGCGATGCGGAAACCGGCGTCACCATCATGGAAATGGAAGAAGGCCTGGACACGGGCCCGATGCTGCTCATCGAGCGCATTGCCATCGACGAGTCGGACACGACGGGCAGCCTGCACGACAAGCTGGCGGCCCTCGGCGGCCGCATGATCGTCGACGCGCTGCAGAAAATGGCGCAGGGTCAACTGGAAGCCGTGCCCCAGCCGGAACAGGGCGTGACGTACGCCGCCAAGATCGGCAAGGAAGAAGCGAAGCTCGACTGGACGCTGGCGGCCGTCGACCTCGCACGCAAGGTGCGCGCCTTCAACCCGTTCCCCGGGGCCCATGGCCAGGCGGGATCGACGACGATCAAGATCTGGAACGCGCGGCCCGTCGACGGCGAGGGCCGGCCGGGCCAGGTGCTGCAGGCCGATGCCCAGGGCATCGTGGTCGCCTGCGGCGCGGGCGCACTCCGTTTGACAGAATTGCAAAAGCCGGGCGGCAAGCGGCTGGCGGCGGCCGAATTCCTGAAGGGCTTTTCGTTCGACGGCCTCGCGTTCGGCTAAAAAACGACGCAACAATAAAGAAGGGCATCAACCGGTTCGCGCCGGTGATGCCCTTCTGTTTTTGCGACAGCATGCCGTCTCGGCATCTCACCTGAACACCAGGCGCGCGGGGCGCTGTGCCCCGGCCATCGTCAACAAGTCACAGGAATCAGTGCTGCTCGCCCTGAGCACGCACGCGATTCGCTTCCATGTATTCACGCAGGACCTGGTTGATGCGGGTCTGGTAGCCCGGACCGGCCGACTTGAACCATTCCAGCATGTCCACATCCAGGCGGATCGTGACGATTTGTTTGACGCCGGCGACGGCGGTGGTCTTGGCCGGTGCGCTTTCCTCGCTGCGCACTGCCGGCTGGTCCCACTCGGATACGTATTCTTTGTTCATTTGCAATTCTTCCCATTTTGGAGGCGGAGCGACCGTCCGCGCATTCCGTTGATTGGACTAAGACTGATCGTGAAACCGCGCCAGCGGCGGTTCCATGAAGTTAATTGTCGTCCCTGTATGTATCCGGGAAATTGCTAATATGGGGCAATTTGTATCTCAGTGTAACAATGCGGCATTTGATACAGTATGTTACGAACGTCTTTACAGTCCCGTCTTTTTTTGAGCGAACCGTGAACCTACGGCCGTCCCGGGAACAAACTCGGCCAGTAAAGGTATAATCACAGACCCGCCTCATATTTATCTCCAGCAGACCTCAGGAAAGCCAACGATGATCACCGCCGCCCACGCCCCGTCCCCCGTCGAAGCCACGTTGCGCGAGATCCTCGCACGCCGCATCATGATCCTGGACGGCGCGATGGGCACGATCATCCAGCAATATAAACTGGACGAGCAGGCCTACCGCGGCGGTCCGAACGGCCGCTTCGCCGATTTCACGGCGCCCGCCGCCAGCGGGGCACGCGAACTGTTCGTCAAGGGCAACAACGAATTGCTGAACCTGACGCAGCCGCAGATCATCCAGGAAATCCACGAGCGCTACCTGGCCGCCGGCGCCGACATCATCGAGACCAATACGTTCGGCGCCACCAGCGTCGCCCAGGACGACTACCACATGGCGCAGCTCGTGCGCGAGATGAACGTGGAAGCCGCGAAGCTGGCCCGCGCCGCGTGCGTCAAATATTCGACGCCGGACAAGCCCCGCTACGCCGCGGGCGCCCTCGGCCCGACGCCCAAGACGGCGTCCATTTCGCCGGACGTGAACGACCCGGCCGCGCGTAACGTCACGTTCGACCAGCTCGTCGCGGCGTACTACGAACAGGTCGACGCGCTCGTCGAGGGCGGCGTCGACCTGCTGCTCGTCGAGACCATCTTCGACACGCTGAACTGCAAGGCGGCCCTGTTCGCGATCGACCAGTATTTCAGCGAGCACCCGGAAACGCCGCGCCTGCCGCTGATGATCTCCGGCACCGTCACCGATGCGTCCGGCCGCATCCTGTCCGGCCAGACCGTGCCCGCGTTCTGGAACTCGGTGCGCCATGCGAAACCGCTGACGATCGGCCTGAACTGCGCGCTGGGCGCCGCCCTGATGCGCCCGTATGCCGAGGAACTGTCGCAGATCGCCGACACCTTCGTCTGCATCTACCCGAACGCCGGCCTGCCCAACCCGATGAGCGACACCGGCTTCGACGAGCTGCCGGAAGACACGTCCGCCCTGCTGCGCGAATTCGCCGACGCCGGCTTCGTCAACATCGCCGGCGGCTGCTGCGGCACGACGCCGGAACACATCCAGGCCATCGGCGCCCTGCTGGCCGATTGCCCGCCGCGCACCGTGCCCGAGATCCCCGTCGCGCTGCGCCTGTCCGGCCTGGAGCCGTTCGTCGTCGACGAGACTTCGCTGTTCGTCAACGTCGGCGAGCGCACCAACGTCACGGGTTCGAAGGCGTTCGCGCGCATGATCCTGAACGAGCAGTTCGACGAGGCGCTGTCCGTGGCGCGCCAGCAGGTCGAGAACGGCGCCCAGGTCATCGACATCAACATGGACGAGGCGATGCTCGATTCGCACGCCGCGATGACGCGCTTCCTGAACCTGATCGCCTCGGAGCCGGACATCTCGCGCGTGCCGATCATGATCGACTCGTCGAAGTGGAGCGTGATCGAGGCCGGCCTGAAATGCGTGCAGGGCAAGGCCATCGTCAACTCGATCTCGATGAAGGAAGGCGAGGAAGAATTCCTGCGCCAGGCCACCTTGTGCCGCCGCTACGGCGCGGCCGTGATCGTGATGGCCTTCGACGAAAAGGGCCAGGCCGACACGTTCGAGCGCAAGATCGAGATCTGCAAGCGCGCCTACGACACCCTCGTCCAGAAGGTCGGCTTCCCGCCCGAGGACATCATCTTCGACCCGAACATCTTCGCCATCGCCACCGGCATCGAAGAGCACAACAACTACGCCGTCGACTTCATCAACGCCACGCGCTGGATCCGCGAGCACCTGCCGTATGCGAAGGTGTCGGGCGGCGTGTCGAACGTGTCGTTCTCGTTCCGCGGCAACGACCCGGCGCGCGAAGCGATCCACACCGTGTTCCTGTACCACGCCATCAAGGCCGGCATGACGATGGGGATCGTCAACGCGGGCATGGTCGGCGTGTACGACGACCTCTCTCCGGAACTGCGCGAGCGCGTGGAAGACGTCGTGCTGAACCGCCGCGACGACGCCACCGAGCGCATGATCGAATTCGCCGGCACCCTGAAGGCCGGCGGCGCGAAGCAGGAGCAGAACCTCGAGTGGCGCGAAGCGCCCGTGGGCAAGCGCCTCGCGCACGCGCTCGTGCACGGCATCACGCAATGGATCGTCGAGGACACCGAGGAAGCGCGCGCTGCGATCGAGAACGCGGGCGGCCGCCCGATCCAGGTGATCGAAGGCCCGCTGATGGACGGCATGAACGTCGTCGGCGACCTGTTCGGCCAGGGCAAGATGTTCCTGCCGCAGGTGGTGAAATCGGCGCGCGTGATGAAGCAGGCCGTCGCCCACCTGATCCCGTTCATCGAGGAAGAAAAGGCGGCGGAGGAAGCGCGCACGGGCATCGTCGCGAAACCGAAGGGCAAGATGGTCATCGCCACCGTCAAGGGCGACGTGCACGACATCGGCAAGAACATCGTGTCCGTGGTCCTGCAATGCAATAACTTCGAGATCGTCAACATGGGGGTGATGGTGCCCGCATCCGAGATCCTCGCGAAGGCCAAGGCGGAAAACGCGGACATCATCGGCCTGTCCGGCCTGATCACGCCGTCGCTCGAAGAGATGGCCCACGTCGCGCGCGAAATGCAGCGCGACCCGTGGTTCCGCGACCGCCGCATTCCCCTGCTGATCGGCGGCGCCACGACGAGCCGCGCGCACACGGCCGTCAAGATCGCGCCGCATTACGAAGGCCCGGTCGTGTACGTGCCGGACGCGTCGCGCTCCGTGTCGGTGGGCCAGTCGCTGGTGACGGCGGACACCCGCGACGGCTACGTCGCCGAGATCGCCCAGGACTACGTGCGCATCCGCGAACAGCACGCCAATAAGAAGGCGCTGCCGATGGTGAGCCTGGAGCAGGCGCGCGCGAACAAGGCGCAGCTGGCATTCGCGCCTGCGAAGCCGAAGTTCGTCGGTCGCCGCGTCTTCAAGAACGTCGACCTGGCCACCCTCGCCCGCTACATCGACTGGGGCCCGTTCTTCCAGACCTGGGACCTGGCCGGCCCGTACCCCGCGATCCTCACCGACGAGGTGGTGGGCGACGCGGCGGCGAAGGTGTTCGAGGAAGGCCAGGCGCTGCTGAAGAAGATCATCGACGGCCGCTGGCTGACGGCGAACGGCGTCGTCGCCCTGCTGCCCGCGAACACCGTCAACGACGACGACATCGAGATCTACACGGACGACACGCGCAGCGACGTCGCGTTCACGTGGTACGGCCTGCGCCAGCAGGGCGTCAAGCCCGTGGTGGACGGCGTGCAGCGCCCGAACCAGTGCCTGTCCGATTTCATCGCGCCGAAATCGTCCGGCGTGGCCGACTACATCGGCATGTTCGCCGTGACGGCGGGCATCGGCGCCGAGAAGATCGAGAAGCGCTTCGAGGCGCAGGGCGACGACTACTCGTCGATCATGGTCAAGGCCCTGGCCGACCGCCTGGCCGAAGCCTTCGCCGAGTACATGCACGAGCGCGTGCGCACCGACCTGTGGGGTTACGTGGCGGACGAGAAGCTGTCGAACGAGGCGCTGATCAAGGAAGAATACGTCGGCATCCGTCCGGCGCCGGGGTATCCGGCCTGCCCGGAGCACACCGTCAAGGCCGACCTGTTCAAGACCTTGCAGGCCGGCGAGATCGGCATGGAATTGACGGAGTCGTTCGCGATGTATCCGGGCGCCGCGGTGTCGGGCTTCTACTTCTCGCACCCGGAGTCGAAGTATTTCGTGGTCGGCAAGATCGGGCAGGACCAGCTCGACGACATGGCCAAGCGCCGCGGCCTGCCGAAGGACGAGGTGGAACGCTACCTCGCGCCGAACCTCTGATCGAACGGCTGGTGGGCACGGGGTGCCCACCACGCGTCACGCCTGCTCGCTGCGGAACCGCCACACGGCGGCCACGGTGAACAGCAGCGCAAACCCGAGCAGCACGGCGATGGCCGGCGCGGCGGCCGCCGCGTCCAGGCCGCGCCACGTCACCGCATCGAGGCCTCCGATGGCCCAGCGCGTCGGCACCACGAGCGTCAGCTGCTGCACCCACGCGGGAAACATGAACGTCGGCACCCAGGCGCCGCCCAGCATCACGAGGATGAGGGTCGCGAACATCGCGATGCCGCGCGCCGCTTCCGGCGTCTTTCCGAACGCGGCGACGAGCAGGCCGAAGCCGGCCGTGAGCGCGCCGAAGCCGACCGCCACGCCGAGGAAGCCCGGCACGCTGCTCACCCGCACGTGGAACGCCAGCACCGCGACGACGAAGATCGCGCACAGCAGGCAGAAGGCGATGATCGCGGCCGAGGCGGCGCGCGCCAGCACCACCTCGGTCAGCGTGACGGGCGCGGCGAGCGTGCGGTCCCACACGCCGCTGCGGCGCGTCAGCAGCATGCCGATCCCCATGTTCACGCCCATGAACAGGATGAATTGCACGCCCATGCCCGAGAACGAATGCGCGTACGGGTTGTAGCCTTCGGCCACGGGTCCGCTCGTCAGGCCTTCGTCCTGTGTCGTGAACGGCATCGCCAGGCCACGCGGCTGGCCGCCATCGCCGGCGCTCTTGTTCGGCTGCGCCTCGTACTTGCGCACGGCGACGAGCATGTCGCGCAGCGCCGGGTTCTCCACGTTCTGTTCGTCGAGTCGTTGCAGGCCGCGCTCCGCGAGCTTCCGGCCCAGCGGTCCGCCGAACATCTCGGCGCTCACGACCTGCATCACCTGCTGCGTCAGCATGCCCTTCACCATCGCCAGCACGGCCGGCTGCGACGGGTCGTACAGCAGGCCGATGGCCGGCTTGTCCTGGTTCGAGAACATGGCGGTGCCGGCCGCTTCGGCGAAGCCGGCCGGCAGCACGATGGCGACGGCCTGGCTGCCCTTGCGCACGGCGGCGCGCGCCTGCGCGAGGTCCATCGGCGTCACGTGCAGGTTCGGGTCGGCCTTGAGGCCCGCCGCGATGCGGTTGCCGGCGGCGCTCGTGTCCTGCTGGACGAGGGCGACGTCGATGCCGCTGCCCTTGGCGCTGCCGCCGCCGAACACGGATCCGAAGAACGCGGCGATCACGATGGGCAGCACGAGGTGCATCAGCAGCGCGCGCCTGTCGGAGATGTAGAGGATGAGGTCCTTGCGGACCAGGGCGAGGAAGGCGGTCGTGTTCATCGGGGTTCAGTCGCGCAGCGTGCGTCCGGTCAGGTCGAGGAAGATGTCTTCGAGGCTGGCGCGCGCGGTGGCGAAGTGCACGGGGCGCTGGCCCTGCCCCTGCAGCCAGCCGAGCAGCGGCACCGCCTCGGCATTGTCCGTGAGGCCGATGTCGAGGGCCGTGCCGTCGCTCGCGAGCGCCGTCACGCCGGCCTGGGACCGCAGCGCGTCCAGCAGGCCGGCACCCGCCGGTTCCGCCAGCTCCACGCGCAGCAAGGCCTTCGCGGCGAGCTTGCGGTGCAGCGTAGCCGGGCTGTCGTCGGCCAGGACCTTGCCGTGGTCGATGATGACGATGTGGTCGGCCAGGCGCTCCACCTCTTCCATGTAGTGGCTCGTGTAGATCAGTGCGCGCCCCTGCGCCTGCAGCGCTTCGAGCGTGTCGAAGATGGCGTTGCGGCTCTGCGGGTCGACGCCGACCGTGGGCTCGTCGAGGATCAATAAATCCGGATCGTGCAGCAGCGCCGCCGCGATGTTCAGGCGCCGCTTCATCCCGCCGGAGAACGTGGCCGGCTTGTCGCGCGCGCGGTCGACGAGGTTCACGAGGCCCAGCACGCGCGCGATGCGCTCGTTCAGCGCGGGGCCCTTCAAGCCGTACAGGGCGCCGAACAGGCGCAGATTCTCGTGCGCCGACAGATCCTCGTACAGCGCGAGGTCCTGCGGGACGAGGCCGATGCGGCGCTTGATTGCCGAGGCGCCGACGGCGACGGGCTGGCCGTCCAGCAGCACCTGGCCGGCGTCCGGCCTGAGCAGCCCGCACAGCATGGAGACGGTCGTCGATTTGCCCGCCCCGTTCGGCCCGAGCAGGCCGACGGTCTGCCCGGCCCGCACCTGGAACGACACGCCATCCACGGCACGGCGGGCACCGTACGATTTCACGAGACCTTCAACACGCAACAGCACCGACATTGGCACCCCCAAAAGCGAGAAAACCAAGAACGAAAAGACCTGGAACGTATCGGGGGCATCGCATGACCATAGCGAGCGGCCGCAGATTGAGCCGAGAAGCGCAGCCGTACTTGGGTACGGCGAGCATCGCAGGCTCAAGCTGCAACGCGCAGCTGGTCAGGCGAGCCCCCTCAGATCGCGTAGCGGACTACGGAATCACTCCACTGAAATGCCGATATCTCAAGCTCGATCATGTCGTCGCCCGAGATCCGCAATTCCTTCAGCGCGGGCAGCACGAGCGCCGTGTCTTCCTCGGCCTGCTCGATGCTCTCGGACAGCTTGAGCAGCTCGCCGAAGAAGCCGGCGCGGCCCACGAGGGCCTGACGGACTTCGTCGCTGACGGGGATCTGTTCGACGATGTCCGCCATCGGAATGCCGAACAGGACGTCCATCAGCGACATGATGCCGACCGTGAAAGCGACGTCGGCGACCGCGCGCTGGCTGGGGCGCAGCCGTTGGGCCAGCAATTCCATCAGGCGGCCGCGCGTCGTGGCCAGCATCAGCAAAGGCGTCTGGTTGTGGCCGCGCGTGGCCGGTTCGGCGTACAGCATGATCTGCAACCAGCGCTGCAACTGGCGCCGGCCCAGCACGAGCAGTGCCTGGCTGACGGAATTGATGCGCTGGACCGCGCCGACGGCCGGCGTGTTCACGAGGCGCAGCAGGTTCAGGGCGAGCGTCACGTCGCGTTTGACGGTCTTTTCGATGACCGCATTGTCCGCGTCCGACATCACCAGGTTCATGAGCTCGACCACCGCGAGCTGCGACGGCGACAGCTTGCGGCCGCCCAGCACGGACGGGCGCGCGAAATAAAAGCCCTGGAAGTAATCGAAGCCCAGGTCCATCGCGGCCTGGTAGGCGCCCTCCGTCTCGACCTTTTCCGCGACCACGGTCTTTTCCATGCCGTGCAGGCGGCGCACGAGGTTCGGCAGTTGCGTGGGCGGCACGCTGCGCAGGTCCAGCTTGACGAAGCCGGCCAGCGGCAGCAGGCGCTGCAGGCGCAGGCTGTCGCCTTCGATGCCGTCCAGCGCGAAGCGGAAACCGTGGCCCGCGAGTTCGCGCATGCGCGCCAGCAGGGCGTCGTCCGGCACGACGGTCGGCACGATCTCGAGCACCGTGCGCTCGCGCGGCAGGAAGGCGAAGATGTCGCTGGCGAGGACTTCCGCGTCCACGTTCAGGAAGCAGGCGGCGTCGCCGATCGCGCGCGCGAGTCCCAGCTGGGCCGCGTGGGCGATCACCGCGGCGGTCGCGGTCAGGCCGGTCTCGTCGGCCTCGCCCTGGCGCGCGCTGCGGAACAGGAGCTCGTAGCCGTACAAGGCCTGATTGCGGTCGAGCACGGGCTGGCGCCCCAAATAGAAGTCACGCACGCGCAAGGGGTAGTTCGCGTGGTCCAGGCTCGCGGCGGTATCGGTCATCTCGGACTCTGTAGCAATGGCACGTAGCTACTTTAACGCATTCCGCCGCTTGGTGACTATTTGAAAATGATTTCCTGTAAAAAACGTATCAGGATTATCATGGCTGCGGCAGGCCGTCCACGAACACCTTCAGTTCGCCCGGCGCGAAGTCGGTCCACGTCTCGTTGGTCGTGAGCGGCGTCGTGACGATGATGGCGACGCGGTCGTTCGGCGTCGTCACCTGGGAAAAGTCGACGGACAGGTCTTCGTCGGCGAGGCAGGGGGCCGCGAACGGGTACTGGCGCACGACGTAGCACAGCTTCGTCGAGCAGTGCGCGAACAGCGCGGTGCCGTCGGACAGCATCATGTTGAACGTGCCGTGGCGCGCGATGACGGCGACGAGGTCGGCGATGGCGGCGCGCAGCACGGGCATGGCGGGCGGCGTGTCGCCGAAGCGGTCGCGCAATTGCTGCAGCAGGAAGCAGAAGGCGCGTTCGCTGTCGGTATTGCCGACCGGGCGGTACGGGCCGTCGAGGACGGGTTCGAAATGCTTGAGGTCGCCGTTGTGGGCGAACACCCAGTAGCGGCCCCACATCTCGCGCACGAACGGATGGCAGTTTTCCAGCGCCACCTGGCCCTGCGTGGCCTTGCGGATGTGGGCGATGACGTTCAGCGACTTGATCGGGTAATGCTTGATCAGTTCGGCGATCGGCGAGGCGATGGCCGCCTGGTGGTCGACGAAATGGCGCACACCGGCGCCCTCGAAGAAGGCGATGCCCCAGCCGTCGTGGTGCGTGTCCGTGCGTCCGCCCCGATGGGCGAAGCCGGTGAAACTAAAAACAATGTCTGTCGGGACATTGCAATTCATGGCGAGCAGCTGACACATGGGTCAAGCTTACCATGTGCGGGTGCAAAGCCGGTATGGGAAAGATGGGGTAGCGGGAACGAGAAAGAAGATGGTGCCCTGCGTCGCCAGCCCGAACGAGGCCGCGTCACGCAGGCGCAGTGGCCGGACGAAGGTGTCCGGCCGGGAGGGATCAGTGCAGGACGACCGGTTGGCTCATGAGGGTATCGTACGAACCCAGGAAATCGTCGATTTCCTCCATGGTCGGTTCGCTCGCGATCAGGTTGTTGACATCACGCCGGAACGCTTGCGCCAGTTTGCCGCCGATGAACGCTTCGCGCCGGCCGGACTTGTCGACGATCTCGTAGCCGCCGAAGCGCAGGGCTTCGAGGTTGTGATCGACGCCGAATTCGACAACGCTGTACTGTTCGCTGTTATAGATCATGTTCATGATGACTCCTTCACTCGATCAGATGGGTGCAAGGCTGCCGCCCGGCGGCGGACGGCTTACTTTCCGCTTTCGTTCCACTTCAACTACGAGGTGGGGCCACTGGAACCGAATTCAAGAACCTCTACAACTTGTTACGAATTCACCGTATCGGTCAAGCTGCGGACGATTCAGGCCTTCAGGTCGGAAGTCAGCCGTAACAGCTGATCGTATGGCTCGGACAGCAACCACGATCGCAACTGATCAAGATGCTCGCTGCCGGCGACGCCGATGAAGATACGGCGGGGACGCCGGCGCAGCAGGCGATTCAATGTTACACGCAAAACCAGATTGCCGGTGCAGCACAAGCAACCGGGCGCGATCCGCGCAAGGCTGTGGTCGGGCGGAAGGTCATCGAGGGGAGACACGCCGGACGCGAGGCCTTCGAGAATGATGGCCTGCGTGCCTTCGTCATGCATATCGGAAAGCTGAGCGGCGATCGCCGCTTCGCGCGCCCGGGCGCTCAGGCCCGTGACGAGGGTAACGACCACGCGCGTATCGCTCGCGGCGGCCGCACCGGCGGGATCACTGGGCACTCTTCTTGCCCAGCTTGCCCGGCTCGACGCCGAGCTGCTTGAGCTTGCGGTACAGGTGGGTACGTTCCAGACCCGTCTTTTCGGCCACGCGCGTCATCGAACCGCCTTCGCGGCCCAGGTGGTGTTCGAAGTACATACGCTCGAAGGCGTCGCGCGCTTCGCGCAGCGGCAGGTCGAACGACAGCGTGTAGCCGTGGGCGTGCGCCTCGCCGTTGCTGACGGGACGGACCATGCCCATCGACGCGCCCATCGGCCCGCCCTGCGGCTGCGGCGCGTACATGGGCTGCACCGCGGCGCTGGGTTCCGGCATGGGGGCCGAGACGGACGTCGCGGTGGCCATCGGACGCGGCGCGATGACCGGCGCACGCGCCACTTCCTGGCCGCGCTGCAGGCCCTGCTGCACGGCCTTCAGCAGCTTTTGCAGGGCGATCGGTTTTTCCAGGAAGTTCAGCGCGCCGATGCGGGTCGCTTCCACGGCGGTGTCGATCGTGGCGTGGCCGGACATCATGATGACCGGCATCGTCAACAGGCCGTCGCGCTGCCATTCCTTGAGCAGCGTGACGCCGTCGGTATCGGGCATCCAGATGTCGAGCAGCACCAGGTCGGGGGCGCCCTGCTGGCGCGCCTGGCGGGCCTGCTGCGCGTTTTCCGCCAGCTGGACCGCATGTCCCTCGTCGCCAAGGATTTCCGAGAGCAGCTCGCGGATGCCCATTTCATCGTCAACTACGAGTATGTTCGCCATCTTGTTATGCCTTTTTTGATCTCACTCTCCAGCCAAGATTCTATGCGCGATTCACGCTTCGGCCAAGTTCGCCTCTGGCGCTAACTTTAACAGCAAAATCGATACCGAAGCGCCACTTCCGTCGGCGCGGTTGGCGACATCGATCCGGCCGCCGTGTTCATCGACGATCTTCTTGACCATCGGCAGGCCCAGGCCGGTGCCGCGCGCCTTCGACGTGACGTACGGTTCGAACGCGCGCGACAGGATCTTCGGCGCGAAACCGGGCCCGTTGTCGACGATCGCCAGGCGCACCGCGGTGCCCGAGCTGCCGTCGGCGCCGACGTAGTGGATGGCCTCCGTCATGATGTCGATGCGGGGCGGGTCGTCGCGCACCGCGCGGTCGGCCAGCGCGTCCTGCGCGTTCTGCAGCAGGTTGTGGATCACCTGGCGCAACTGGGTCGGGTCGCCCATCACCCGCGGCAGGCCAGGCTGCAGGGACGGATGGATCACGTCCGAGTCGTCCTCGGATAAATACAGGTTCAGGATTTCCTCGATCAGGTCGTTCAGGTCCAGCGGCGACAACACGGCCGGGGGCGTGCGCGCATAGTCGCGGAAATCGTCGACCATGCGCTTCATCGCGGACACCTGGCTGACGATGGTGTCGGTGGCCTTGTTGAGGAGCGCGGCGCCGTCCGCGTCGACACGGTCGATCAGCTTCATCTGCAGGCGTTCGGCCGACAGCTGGATCGGGGTGAGCGGGTTCTTGATCTCGTGCGCGAGGCGGCGCGCCACCTCGCCCCAGGCCACCGAGCGCTGGGCCGAGATCACGTCCGAGATGTCGTCGAACACGACGATGAAGCCGCTGCCCGCCCCCACCGTCAGGCGCGAGCCGCGCGCGAGCAGCGTGAGGTCGTGGTCGTCGGTGCCGGGGCGGCGCGGGATCTCGATCTGCTGCTGCCAGTGCGCGCGCCCTTTGCCGCGGCCCGCGGCGGATTGCGCGCTCTGCGCCGAGAAGGCGCGCGTGACGGCGCCGGCGAACACTTCCAGCCCTTCGATCGCGTCGAGCGGACGGCCGGCCAGCGACGCCACGTCGACCTGCAGGATGCGGTGCACGGCATCGTTCGAATTGACGACGATGCCGTCGGCGTCCATCACGATCACGCCGGCCGACATATTGGCCAGCACCGATTCCAGGTGGGCCTTGGCGCTTTGCAGTGCGGCGCGGTTGCGTTCGACGGCCGAACGCGCCTCGAACAACTGGCCCGTCATGGCGTTGAACGATTGCGTGAGCGTGCCCAGTTCGTCGTTGGTCTCGACGATCGGGCGCGGCGACAGGTCGCCCTCGGCCACGGCGCGCGTGCCTTCGGCCAGCACGAGCAGGGGCTGGGCCAGGTTGCCGGCGATGAGGAACGCGGCGCCGATGGCCGAGAAAATCGCCAGCAGCAGGGTCAGCGTGAGCGTGCCGATGTACATCTTGCGCAAGCCCGTGCGCGCGGCATAGCGCTCCTGGTATTCGCGGTAGGCGGTGGAGAGGACGGCGGCGTTCGAGGCCAGGTTGACGGGCACGCCCTGGGTCAGCTGCAGGTAGCGCGGCGCCATGCCGGGCGGCTCGGGCACGGCCACCACGACGCGCAGGCGCAGGCCGGTGGCGGCATCGAGGCCGCTGGGCGGTTCGCCGCGCGCCTCGCGGAAGTCGTCGTCGATGCCGCCTTCCGGACGCGCGTAACCGCCCGGCATCGCGGCCTGCTTGAGCATCTGCGCCGTGGGCAGGTCGACGGCCAGGACGGGACGGTGGTCCTCGGTGGCGCTGGTCACGAGCCTGCCGGCGGCATCGAGCAGCAGCGCGCTGCGCATTCCGTTACCCTCGTCGAGCGCGCGCGCGAGGATGGCTTGCGCATCCCGCTCGCTCTGCCCGGCCAGCGTGGCGGCCACGGTGCCGGCGTTGACGCCCAGGTTGACGAGGGCTTCGTCGAGGGCGGCGCGCGACAGGTTCAGGCCCGAGTCGAGCGCGGCCTCGATCTTGACGTCGAACCACGACTCGATCGAGTGCGAGACGAACTGCACCGACACCATGAAGACGACGAGCCCGGGCAGGATGCCGATGCCGCCGAACAGCACCATCAGGCGGAGCATCAGGCGCGACCCGAACTTGCCGGCCTTGTAGCGCGAATACAGGCGCCAGAACGCGACCAGCACGAGGATGAACAGGGCCCCGGCCACGCCGAGGATCAGGCCCAGCAACCAGGTGAAGTCATGGGCGAAGAAGCCCGTGTTGCTGGACGCGGAGGCGAGCAGGAACAGCAGGATCGAGGCGATCGCGCTGCCGATCACCAGGGCGTAGCGCAGGGCCTTGATCACGGCTTACTCCGCACGGTAGGTGAAGGTCTTCTTGTGCGAGGCCAGGCGCCAGTCGGAATTGTTGAAGGCGTCGATCTGGAGCGGCTTCAACAGGAATTCGCGGTCCATGAACATGCGCAGCGTGACGTTGTAGGTCTCGCCCGGCTTGAGCGCGCCCTTGGCGGCGATCAGCCAGCGGGCCGGGCGGCGGATCGCGAGCAGCGCGTCGTCGAGGGTGTCGAAATTCTGCTGGATGCTGCCGGGGACGGACACGTGATAGACCCGGAGCAGCACGTCGTAGTTCAGCTTGACCGTGTGGCGCGCGGACACGGCATGGTCGTCGGTCCACCACCAGCGCGGCCGGGTCAACTCGATCTCGGTGGTGAACGACAGCGCCACGCCGTGCTGGATGGCCTGCTCGAGGCCGGGCGTCAGGTCGAACGCATAGGCGGCCGACAGGCGGTAGCCGTCGTCGGAAGCCTCGATACTGGCGCGGGTGATTTCGATCCCTTCGGCCGCCTGCGCAGTCGCGCATGTCAATGCAAGCAACAGCTGGCAGGCGAGGAGGAGGAAAAATCGTACAGTCACTAGGGGCCAGAGCCTTAAAAAGCGTTGTCGGGGTTACTCACGCTCCGGCCTTGTGGAACAGGGCGTAGAACAGACCGTCATGATCCTGCCCGGCGCCACTTCGAGGAAGCAGTTGGCCCGGCGCATCGAGACGGACCGCATCGTGGCGCGCCGCGAAGGCGGCGGCCTGCGCTTCCGATTCCTGCGGCCAGAGCGAACATGTCACGAACAGCAATTTACCATTGGGCCGCAGCATCTGCCAAAGGTTGTCGAGTATTTTGCCGGAAAGTGTTGCAAGTTGGTGGGTGTCACTCTTGCGGCGCAACCAGCGGATATCCGGGTGGCGGCGCACGATGCCGGAGGCCGTGCACGGCACGTCGGCGAGGATGCGATCGTACTGGCCGCCGTCCCACCAATCCGTGGCTTCGGCCGCGCCCGCCTTGACGGTCGCATGCAGGCCGAGGCGTTCCAGATTCTGGTCGACGCGGACCAGGCGGCGCGCATCGACGTCCAGCGCCGTCAGGTCGACGTCGGCGCATTCGAGGATGTGCCCGCTCTTGCCGCCGGGGGCCGCGCACGCATCCAGCACGCGCATGCCGTCGTGGACGTCGAGCAGCGGCGCGGCCAGCTGCGCGCCCGCGTCCTGCACGGAGACGAGGCCGTCGGCAAAGCCCGGGATCTGCGTCACGCCCACGGCCTGCGCCAGGCGCACGGCGCTCGGCCCCACCGGCGCCGCGTGCATGCCGGCCGCGGCCAGCAGCCTCAAATACGTCTCGACGTCGGTCTTGCGGCGATTCACGCGCAGGGTCAGCGGCGGCTGGCGGTTGCCGGCCATGAGGATGTCTTGCCAGTCGCCCGGATACGCGGTACGCACGGCGTCGATCCACCATTGCGGGTAATTCCACTGCGCCACCGGCTCGCGCAGGGCGCTCGCCACCACCTGCTCGCGCTCGCGCAGGAAGCGGCGCAGCACGGCGTTCACCATCGCCTTGGCGTGGGCGAAATCCGGGTGGGCGGCGGCCGCGCGGACGGCCTGGTCGACGACCGTGAAGGCCTCGTACGGCGGCTCGGTGCCTTCGGGCGGATCGAGCAGCGCCAGCGCGCACTCCAGCAGGGCCGCCAGCATCGGCGGCTCGGGCGCCTTGCTCGTCATCAGGCCCAGCAGCGTGCCGCTGCGCCCCAGCTGGCGCATGGCGCGGTAGGCGATGTCCTGCATGGCGCCGCGCGCCTGGGGCGGCGCATCCCAGGCGTGGAACACGTCGGCCAGCGCCTGGGGCAGCGCCATGCCGGCGCGCACGCGCGCCAGGCTGCTCGCCGCGCCCAGCAGGGCGAACGCGAGCGCATCATCGCGCAGGTCGGGACGGTAATCGAGCTGGACATGGGCCTTGACCTCGTGGCTGTGGCGCAGGCGCGGGCCGGCCGGTTCTTCCACCGGACGCGGCGGCGCGACAACGACACCGGCATCGCGCGGCGCCGGTTCGGCGCGCCTGGCGCCAGTGTCCTTGGCGCGCGGCGGCGGGCCGCCGGGGCCGCGCGGGGCGCCGTCGCGCGGGCCGTCGCGCCCCTGGTCGCGCCCGCCGGCGGTGCCGGGGCCGGCCTTGGCGTTGCGCGGACCGGTCCCTTGCGCCGCGTGCGAGCCACCCGGCCGGGCCGGGCCGGCCTTTTTGCCGCCGTTGCGGCCGCCGGCCTTGGGTTTGAGGGTGAGCGTCGGGCGCTTTTCGGTCATGGCAATCGATCAATGCATAAAGACGCACATTGTAACGGTTACGCGTTGCGCAGGCTTAAGCGAGGCTTGCGCCGGCGCCCCGAGGTGGTGGCGCGTTGCGTCAAACCAGTATAATGATTGCTTAGCCTGCCCGTGGCCATGCCACCGCGCCGCACCGACCATTATATTTTCGACCACAGCTCATGCTCGCCCAACAAAAACAAGAGATCGTTGCCCTGTTCCAGTCCGCGCTGGCTCCCATCGTCGCGGGCAGCGATCTCGCGCCCAACGTCGTCCTGGAACGCCCGCGCGATGCGTCGCACGGCGACATCGCCTGCAACATCGCCATGCAATTGGCGAAGCCGCTGAAAACGAATCCGCGCGAACTGGCCACCCGCCTCGTCGCCGCGCTGCTGGCCGAGCCGGGGGCGGCGGGCCTGATCGAAGCGGCCGACGTGGCCGGCCCCGGCTTCATCAACCTGCGCGTGGCCGCTGGCGCCAAGCAGTCCGTCGTGGCCACCGTCCTGCGCCAGGGCGACGCCTTCGGCCGCGGCGAGTCCGGCATCGACCACCACGTGATCATCGAATTCGTGTCGGCCAACCCGACCGGCCCCCTGCACGTCGGCCACGGCCGCCAGGCGGCGCTGGGCGACGCGCTGTCGTCGCTGTTCGAATCGCAGGGCCACCAGGTCACACGCGAGTTCTATTACAACGACGCCGGCGTGCAGATCGCCACGCTGGCCACGTCCGTCCAGGCGCGCGCGCGCGGCTTCAAGCCGGGCGACGCCGAGTGGCCGGAAGCGGCCTACAACGGCGACTACATCGCCGACATCGCCGCCGACTTCCTCGCGCAAAAGACCGTGGCCGCCAGCGACGGCCAGCCCGCCACCGCCAGCGGCAATGTCGACGACATCGAATCGATCCGCCGCTTCGCCGTCACCTACCTGCGCAACGAGCAGGACCAGGACCTGCAGGCGTTCGGCGTCAAGTTCGACAATTACTACCTCGAGTCGTCGCTGTACACGGACGGCAAGGTCGACGCGGCCGTGCAGGCCCTCGTCGATGCCGGCAAGACGTACGAGCAGGACGGCGCGCTGTGGCTCAAGACGACGGACTACGGCGACGACAAGGACCGCGTGATGCGCAAGTCCGACGGCACCTACACGTATTTCGTGCCGGACGTCGCCTACCACATCCAGAAATTCAGGCGCGGCTTCGATCAGGCCATCAACGTCCAGGGCAGCGACCACCACGGCACCATCGCCCGCGTGCGCGCCGGCCTGCAGGCCGTGAACATCGGCATCCCGCAGGGCTATCCCGACTACGTGCTGCACAAGATGGTCACCGTCATGAAGAACGGCGAAGAGGTCAAGATCTCCAAGCGCGCCGGTTCCTACGTGACCGTGCGCGACCTGATCGAATGGTCGGGCAACGGCGACGTGACCCGCGGCCGCGACGCCGTGCGCTTCTTCCTCATCTCGCGCAAGGCCGACACGGAATTCGTGTTCGACGTCGACGTGGCCCTCGCCACCAACGACGAGAACCCCGTCTACTACGTGCAGTACGCCCACGCGCGCATCTGCTCGGCCCTCGCGAACTGGGGCGGCGACGTCGCCCGGCTGGCGGACGTCGACCTGTCCCCGCTGACGAATTCGCACGAGTCGGGCCTGCTGGCCAAGCTGGCGGCGTACCCGGAGATGCTGCAGCGCGCGCTCGTCGAGCTGGGCCCGCACCAGGTCGCGTTCTACCTGCGCGACCTGGCCGGCGAACTGCACAGCTATTACTTCGCCCATAAATGGCTGCTCGACGACGACGAGCCGACCAAGCTCGCGCGCCTCGCGCTGGCGGCCGCCATCCGCCAGGTCCTGCGCAACGGCCTGGCCCTGATCGGCGTTTCGGCGCCGGAGAAGATGTAAGCGTTCCAACCTAGATCCGTACTACATGACTGCCGTTTCCCGTCACCGTAAGCTTCGTTCCTTCACGCGCCAGCGGGGCAGCACGCTCACTGGCCTCATCATCGGCCTGATCCTCGGCCTGGGTATCGCGGTCGCGGTCGCGCTGACGATCACCAAGGGCGCCTCGCCGTTCACCGACAAGACGGTCAAGGCGGGCCGCCCGGCCGATCCGGCGCCGGGCCAGGCCCAGGACCCGAACAAGCCGATGTACGCCAACCGCGACGCCGCGCGCGAGGCGAACAAGGAGATCGCCGAGAAGGCGGCCGCGCGCACCAGCGGCGCTCCCGCCGCGGCCCCCGCCGCCGGCACGAAGCCGGCCGATGCCGATCCGCTGGGCCAGGCGATCGCCGCGATGAAGGACACGGCGCCGGCCAAGGCGGAACCGAAACCCGAGACGCGCGTCGCCGCCGCATCCCCGGCGCCAGGCGCCGCGCCGGCCGCCGCCGGCGCCGCGGGCGAATACGTGTACTACCTGCAGGCCGGCGCGTTCCGCGGCCTGGCGGACGCCGAAGCCACGCGCGCCAAGCTGGCGTTGCTCGGCTTCGAGGCAACGATCAGCGACCGCACCAGCGACAGCGGCGTGCTGCACCGCGTGCGCCTGGGCCCGTACAATCAGGTCGAAACCATGAACAAGGCGCGCGCCAAACTGGTCGACAGCGGCGTCGTCGTCGACATCGTGCGCAACCAACGTTAAGGAGATCGCATGCGCCTGCCGCGCCGCCTGTTCTGCACCGCCCTCCTCGGCCTCGCGGCCGGTCTCGTTGCGGCGGCGCCGGCCGCCGATCCGCAAGCGGGCACGCAATACCTCGTGCTCCCGAGCGCCCAGCCGACCGACACCGGCAAAAAAGTCGAAGTCATCGAATTCTTCGCCTACTACTGCCCGCACTGCTACGCCTTCGAACCGGCGCTCGAAAGCTGGGTCAGTAAGCAGGGCGACAACATCGTGTTCAAGCGCGTGCACGTGCCGCGCGACGCCAGCGTGCTGCCGCAGCAGCGCCTGTTCTACACGCTGGACGCGATGGGCCTCCTGAACCAGTATCACCAGAAGGTGTTCGACGCCATGCACCAGCAGCACCTGCGCCTGGCCAGCGACGAGGAGGTATTCGACTGGGCGGCCCGGAACGGTATCGACCGCGCGAAATTCATCGACACCTACCGCTCGTTCGGCATCCAGGCGAAGCTGCGCCGGGCAAGCGCGATGATGGATGCGTACGGCGTCGACCGCTGGCCGCTCGTCGTGATCGACGGCCGCTTCATCACGTCGCCCTCGCACGCGGGCGCGGGCGCCCCCGAGGGCACCACGGAAGCCCAGCAACAACAGCAGGCCTTGCAGGTGATGGACTTCCTCGTCACGAAAGCGAAAGCGGACAAGCGATGACCGCGGCGCGGGGCCGCCGGCTGCGCGTGTTCGTCACCGGCGCATCCAGCGGCATCGGCGCGGCCCTGGCGCGCGAGTACGCGGCGCGCGGCGCCGTCCTCGGCCTGCTCGGCCGCCGCATCGACGCCCTGCGCGAGCTTGCCGCCGCCCTGCCTTCGTCCGGCGACCACCACCTCTATGCCGTCGACGTGACGGACCACGCGGCCCTGGCCCGCGCCGCCGCCGACTTCATCGCGCGTGAACACGGCGCCGACATCGTGATCGCCAGCGCCGGCGTCTCGGCCGGCACGCTGACGGAGCGGCCGGGCGACCTGTCCCAATTCGCCGAGATCTTCGCCGTCAACGTGACGGCCACCGTGGCCACGTTCGCGCCGTTCATCGAGACGATGAAGAAGGAAATAAAGTACGACCGCGGCCCGCGCCGCCTCGTCGCGATCGGCAGCGTGGCCGGCGTGCGCGGCATGAAAGGCGCCGGCGCCTATTGCGCGTCGAAGGCGGCCGTGCACACGTATGCGGAAGCGCTGCGCCTCGAACTCCAACCCCACGGTATCCGGGTCGTGACCATCGCGCCCGGCTACATCGATACGCCGATGACCCGTAAAAACCGTTTTCCGATGCCCTTCCTGATGCCCGCCGACCGCTTCGCGGCCGCGGCCGCGCGCGCCATCGACGCCGGCAGGCGCTATCGCGTGATTCCCTGGCCGATGGCGATCGTCGCCGGGCTCCTGCGGCTGCTGCCCAACGTCGTGTTCGACGCGCTGTTCGTGCACGCGCCGCAGAAAGAGGGAAAGGCGGCGCCATGAACGCCGAGCGCATCCTGCAGCTTTCACGCGCCGGCGTCGCGGTCGAGGTGGTCGCGCAAACCGGATCGACGAACGCCGACCTGCTGGCGCGCGCGCCGCACCTGACGGCGCCGGTGCTGCTGGTCGCCGAACATCAAACGGCCGGGCGCGGCCGCGCGGGCCGCAGCTGGCTGTCCGAGCCCGGCCACTCGCTGACGTTTTCGCTGGCCTGGCGCTTCGCCGACGGCCTGCGCGGCCTGGCCGGCCTGCCGCTCGCGATCGGCGTCGCGCTGGCGGAAACGCTGGGCCGCCTCGGCCAGCCCGTGCAGCTGAAATGGCCGAACGACGTGCTCAAGGATGGCGACAAGCTGGCCGGCATCCTCGTCGAGACCCAGGCGATGCCGGACGGCGCGGCCTGGACCATCGTCGGCATCGGCGTGAACCTCGTGATGCCGGACGCACTCGAAGAAAAGATCGGCCGCGGCGCCGCCGCGATGCCGTGGCTCGCGCGCATGGACCGCGACGAACTGATGGCCGCGCTGCTCGACGGCCTGGCGGACGCGCTGTCCCTGTTCGCGCGCCGGGGCTTCGGCGCGTTCGCCGCGCGCTGGAACGTGTTGCACGCATGGCAGGGCCGGCCCGTCGTCCTGCTCGACCGGGGCGAAGTCCAGCACGAGGGCCTCGCCGCCGGCGTGGACGATACGGGCCGCCTGCTGCTCGACACGGCGGGCGGACGCATCACGATCGTCGCCGGCGACGTGTCGCTGCGCGTGCGCGATTGATCTTCGGGAGACCACCATGCTACTGCTCGTCGACGCAGGGAACACGAGAATCAAATGGGCCATCGCGGACGCGCATGCCGCGCCGGGTGACTGGACCGCGCACGGTGCCGTGCCGCACGCGGAGCTGGACCGCCTGCAGGCCGCCTGGGCCGGCCGCGGGCTCACGCGCGCCATCGTCTCGAACGTGGCGGGCCCCGCGATGCAGGCGCAGTTGACGGCGCTGCTCGCCCCGCTGCTGCCGGCGGCGCCGCACTGGTTCACGGCGCGCGCAGAATTGAACGGCCTGCGCAACCGCTACCGCAACCCGGCGCAACTGGGCAGCGACCGCTTCGCCGCCGCGCTCGGCGCACGCAGCCTCGCCCCCGGCAAGGCACTCGTCGTGGCCACCTGCGGCACCGCGACGACGGTGGATGCCGTCAGCGCCGCCGGCGACTTCCTCGGCGGGATGATCCTGCCGGGCCTGGGTCTGATGCTGGGCGCGCTGGCGCGCGGCACGGCGCAGCTGCCGCAAGTGGCGCCGGGCGAACGCTACACCGCACCGCCCGTGTTCGCCGACCACACGAGCGACGCCATCCTGTCCGGCTGCCTGGCCGCGCAGGCGGGCGCGATCGAGCGCGCGTGCGCCGCCCTGCCGGCCGACCTGTGCATCGTCTCGGGCGGCGCGGCGGCCAGCGTGGCCCCGCTGCTGTCCGTTCCCCACTGGATGCTGGATAATATCGTGCTGGTGGGCCTGCATGCGGCCGCACCGCTACCTGGCGCCCACATCGACCCCGCATCCGCTTGAGGACTCGCCCGTGCTACGACTCGCCTTCTGGTCCCTGCTGTTCCTGAACGCCGCCCTGTTCGCGTATGCCCAGGGCGTGTTCGGCACGGGCAAGAGCAATGAACACGAACCGGCGCGCCTGAAGCGCCAGTTCAACACGGCCAAGATGACGCTGCTGACGCGCGAACAGGCCGAAGCCGCCGCGAAGGCGGCCGCGCCGCCCCCGGGCGGGGATGAGGCCGGCGGTGGCCCGGACGCGGCACCGGCAAGCGCGGCGGCAAGCGCGCCGCCAGCCGCCAACATCGCGGCACCCAATGCCGCGATGCAAGCGGCACCCGCGCCCGCCTTCGCCTGCACCGAAATCGGCCCGCTCGATGCGGGCGATGCCCGCCGCTTCGAGGCACGCCTGGCCGCGCTCGACCTCGGCGACCGCCAGTCGCGCCAGGCGGTCCAGTCCCAGGACGTGACCAGCTGGCTCGTGCACATCCCGTCCCAGGGCAGCAAGGAAGCGGCCGACAAGAAGGCCGTGGAGCTGCGCAACCTGGGCGTGAGCAATTTCTACGTCCTGCAGGGCGATTCGCCGCTCAAGTTCGCGATCTCGCTCGGCGTGTTCAAAACCGAAAGCAGCGCCCAGGCCATGCTCGCCCAACTGGTCAAACAGGGCGTGCACACGGCCCGTATCGCCCCGCGCGGACCGCAGACCACCCACTACGTCTATCGCGTGCGCGGGCTCGACGCGGCGACGCACAAGCGTATTGCCGGCTTTGCGGAGCGCTACGACGGGGCCGAGGTCAAGAGCTGCGGCTGAGCCGAGGCCATGAGGGCCTGATGAGGAGGACGGATGGAACCCGTATTGGTCACGCCGCCCGAATTGACGGGCGTTCTCGACGAACTGCGCCGGCTCGAACCGCTGTTCCACACCGGCCACGCCGCGGAGCGCATTGCCGCACCTGCGTTCTGGGAAGTGGGCGCATCCGGACAGCGCTACAGCAGGCAGTACGTGCTCGACGTGTTGGGCGAGCGCGCCGCCGACCCGACACCTGACGACTGGCGCACCGAAGACTTCCACGTCGCGCCGGCCGGCGCCGACCACTATCTGCTCACCTACACGCTGCACCAGCCGGAGCGAGTCACGCGCAGGCTGACCGTGTGGCGGCGCCGTGGCGGGCAATGGCAGGCGATTTACCACCAGGGTACGGTCGTCGCCTGAGCGGGTACGGCAGGCCCGTCCTCGGCTATTCCGCACGCGCCGCGCTTTCTCCGCGCAGCGCCTTGACCGTCCTTTCGAGCGCCCTGATCTTTTCCCGCATCGCCGCCAGATTGCGCACGAGCGCCGCGCTGCGCTCCCATTCCGCGTTCGGCGCGATCGGATAAAAGCCCGTGTAGCGGCCCGGTGCCGCGATCGAGTTCGGCACGAGCGTGCCGGCCGTGACGTGGACGTTGTCGGCGATGTCGATGTGGCCGTTGACCATCGCGGCGCCGCCGAACGTACAGTGGCTGCCGATGTTGGCGCTGCCTGCCACGCCCACGCAGCCGGCCATTGCCGTGTGCGCGCCGATGCGGCAGTTGTGGCCGATCTGGATCAGGTTGTCGAGTTTCACGCCGTCTTCGATCACCGTGTCGTCCAGCGCGCCGCGGTCGATCGCCGTGTTCGAGCCGATGTCGACGTCGTCGCCGATCACCACCCGGCCCGTCTGCGGAATCTTGATGTAGACGCCGCCGTCCACCGCGAAGCCGAAGCCGTCGCCGCCGATCACGGCGCCGGAGTGGACGGTCCCGCGCGCGCCGATGACGCAGCGCGCGTGGAAGGTCACGTTGGCGAAGAAATGCGTGTGCGGCCCCACCGACGCGTCGGGACCGATGTAGCAGCCCGCGTCGATCACGGCGCCGGGCCCGACGACCGCGCCCGCCTCCACCGTGACGTGCGCGCCGATGCTGGCCGTCGGGTCCACGCGCGCGCCCGCGTGCACGGCGGCCGACGGGTGGATGCCCGGCGCCGGCGCGGCGGACCCGCACAGGTATTGCGCCGTGCGCGCGAAATAGGCATAAGGATTGTTCGTGACGATGCGGGCGCCGTCGTACCCGGCGGCGACGTCCGGCTCGTCGAGCGGCGATAAAATCAGCGCCGCCGCCCGGCTGCTCGCGGCCGCGGCCCGCAGCCGGCTGTTGCTGAGGAAGCTGATGTCCGTGGCGCCCGCGCGGTCCAGCGGGGCGATGCGCGTGACTTCGATGTGCGGATCGCCTTCCAGCCGGCCGCCGAAGCGCTCCACCAGCTCCATGAGTCGTGTGCCCATGCCCTCGCCTCCTGTCGCATCGTGTGTGTATGCGGTTCGACAGGTGCGCCAGCCCGGCAGTTCCGGATCGCGGAGGGAATACGGCAGCGGTGTGAGCTACCGCAAAAGAAAAAGCCCCGCTCGCAACCGGCGCGAAACATGCCGGTCGAAAGCGGGGACAGGGGACGTAAAGGGACGAACTATGCGATCAGAACTTGCCGCGGAGGCCCAGCTGGAAGGTGCGGCCCGGATCGTACGAGCTGAACGCCGCGTTCGGGAACTGGAAGTAGCCTTCGCGCTTGGCCTTGTTCAGGTTGACGATGTCGAACGTGATCGTCGGCCAGTTGTCGCGGCCCAGCACTTCTTCCAGGTCCACGCTGGACGAGAAGTCGGCCTGCTTGTACGAGCGGCCGTACAGTGCCGCCAGCGTCACGCCGCTCTGGTTCGCGTTGGCGGCCTGGCTGCCCTGCTGGTACTGGTGCGAGATGCGCGCCATGTAGCCGTGGTTCTCGTAGTAGAAGCCGAAGTTGTTGCTCTTCTTCGGTACGTTGAGGGCGACGAAGCCGTTGGTGCCCTCGCCGCTCGCGCTCTGGTTGATCAGCGTGGCCGTCTCGCTGAAGCCGAAGCCCTTGATCGGCAGCAGCTTGTCGAGCGGCTGGACCCAGCCGATTTCCAGGCCGCGCACGGTCAGGATGCCGCCGGCGTTACGCTCCTGGCTCATCACCACGGTCGCCACGTCCGGACCGCCGCGCGAGTTGATCGCCACCTGCTGGGTCGGAATCAGGTTGTTGTAGGTGATGCCGTAGGCGGCCAGGGCGGAGAACGGCATCGTCAGGTTGTCGATGACGGTGAAGCCCTTCACCTTCTTCTGGAACACGGTCAGGCTGACGTAGCCTTCACGTCCGGTGTACCAGTCGATACCCAGGTCGATGTTGTTCGACAGGTAGGGTTTCAGTTCCGGGCTGCCGATGGTGCCGACGTCGGCCGACGTGCCGCTGAAGTTGATGCCCGGACGCAGCGAGTTCGGGTTCGCGCGGGTCATGCTTTTCGACAGCGCGACGCGGGCCACGATGTCCTTGCGCAGCGTGATGGCGGCGGTGGCCGACGGCAGCGTGTTGTTGTACGTCGTGTCCTGGTAGACCCACTCGGTCTGGTTCGGATACTTCGAGCCGTTCTGCGTCAGGGTGGCGTTGCGCGGGTCGCTGAACGAGTTCAGGGAGCCGACGTCCTGCTTCGTGCGGACATAGCGTACGCCGGCGTTGTAGCGCACCGGGAAGCTGCCCAGCTTGGTCTCGCCGTTGATCTCGGTGTAGAAGCCGGTGGTTTTCTCGCGCACATAACCCGAGCTGGCGCCCGTCGACGAGCTCGTGGAATCCGGCGCGCTCGAATTGTAGGCGTCGTAGTTCGAATCCTTGCGGAAGCGGTCCCAGTCGACGACCACGCGGCCGTTCGGGCCGGGCACCAGGTAGCTCGACAGCTTGTTCAGCGGGATCAGCGAACCCTGGTACACCAGCGGTGCCGTCTGGCCGGCCGTGTAGCCGGTGCCGTAGCCCGGGTACAGCGCGGCGGCGCTGGCGCCCGGCGTGCTGGCGCCGTCGCAGGCCGGGGCGCCGTTCGGGCCCTGCAGGAACACGCTCGGATTGTTGCCGCAGACGGCAGCCTGCCACGCGGCCGAGTTGTCCTGGCCGCGGATGCGGCGGTCGATGTCGTCGTAGGCAAGACCGGCCTTGAGGCTCAGCTTCGAATCGCCCCAGGTCAGGTCGGTGTGGAAGCCCTTCGTGCTCGTCTCGCGCACCTCGTTCTGGATGTTGACGCGGCCGCCGGCCCAGACGAAGTTCGCCGGGTTGTTGACGTCCTGGTTGAACGTGATGCTCGGCACGCCGCCTCCGTTGTTGTTGAAGGTGGCGACGAGGCCGCTGCCGGCGGCCGTGATCGGCATGACGGTCGGCGCCTCGTGCGTGAACGACGACTTGGTGGCGTTGGCCTGCGCATCCAGTTTCAGGGTCGGCGTGATCTTCCACTCCATGCCCGGGTTGATGCCCTTCAGGTCGGTGCGGTCGCGGCGCGGGCCGAATTCGATGAAGTAGGTCGCGTTGGAATACGTGCCCGACGTCACCGTGCAGCCGATGGTGCAGTTGCTGTTATCGACCTTCATGTTCAGCGGAATCGCCGCGTTGTTGCGGACCGCCCAGGTGTAGGCGATGCGCTGCATGTCGTCGTCCTTCTTGCTGTACAGCGTGTCGACGTAGAAGTGCAGGTTCTCCAGCGGGCGCCATTCGGCGCTGAGGATGGCCGAGCCCTTGTCGCGCGTGCCGAAGTAATCCATGAAGCGGCCGAGGCGCGGCACGAGGGCGTTGTCGATCTGGTCGATCGTCAGGCCCGGATTGTTCGCCAGCAGGAACGCCTGGTTGATCGGCGTGCCCGCCACGAGGCCCGCGCCGGCGCCGGCCGGCACGGTGGCCGGGATCGTCCAGTTGCCGCCGCCGGTGCTGTTGCGGGTCGGCGAGGAGCTCTGCGCGGCCGTCAGGTTCGGGTTGGTCAGGCCGACGGTCTCGTAGCCGGTCGTGCGCGATTTCTGGCGGTTGACGGTGAAGCCGGCCAGGATACCGAACGTGTCGCCCCAGGTCTTGCTGGCCACGAGGGAGCCGCGGCCGCCGACGCCGTCGGCGATCTGCTGCTTCTGCGCCGTGGCGCCGTACGAGACGTGGGTGCCGGGATTGTCGAACGGGCGCGCGCTGCGCATGTTGACGACGCCGGCGGCGCCGCCTTCGATCAGGTCGGCCGTCGGGCTCTTGCTGACGGTCAGTTTGGTGAACAGGTCGGTCGGCAGCAGGTCGAGGTCGACCTCGCGGTTCGTGTTGGCGCCGTCGATCGGGCCGGACGACGCCACCGCGATCTGTGCATTGTTCAGCAGGATCTTGGTGAAGCTCGAGCCGAGGCCGCGGATCTGGATGTTCGTGCCCTCGCCCGTCACGTCGCGCGCGATCTGCACGCCCGGCACGCGGCTCAGCGATTCAGCGATGTTCTTGTCGGGGAATTTGCCGATGTCTTCGGCGCTGATGGTGTCCTGGAAGCCGATGGCTTCCTTCTTGTCCTTCGCCGACGACAGCAGACTGGCGCGGTAGCCGGTCACCTTCACGATGGTGGTGTCGGCCTGGACGGCCGGCGCGACCTGCGCGGGTGCGTCCTGGGCCGGGGCCGTGGTTTCCTGCGCATAGGCTTGCTGGATGAGGCCGGCGAGTACGCTCAGGCCAAGCACGACTTGCCGGCGCTGGCTGCGCCGCTGTACGGACTTCTCGATCATTACTGTCTCCTGTGTTTTTCTGTGCCAAGGACGGACCGGTAGGCCGTCATTATCGTTGGCAAAACCAGTGTAGGAGCACAATGTTAGTGGTGTCAATTGCTCAAACAAAAATGTTATGCGCAAACATCGTGGCAAACTTTGCGTTTATATGGATGTTTTAATAGAAATGCCTTTTAATATTTGGATTTCACGTAAATTCATCGAGCAAGAAATGGTAGCGTATAGCAAATAAAAATCGTTGCAGATGTCTGACATCCGATGAAGAACAAAGGGGGAACCAGCATTTTCAGACATGTACTTTCAGAAATGCGGAAAAAAACAAGGATGCGTGCCGGCACTTTCAAGCAAACATCGTATTTCAGATCAGACATCTGATGTCTATGGGAGTTCAAGCAAGTTGCGCAAGACGCCGCGGACGGCGCCCTGCCCTGCCGTTCAGCGCCGCACGACGATGGGGTGCAAGCCGAGGCCGGACGGCAGCGCGCGCGCCGCTTGCTGCGCCAGCGCGCGGGTTTCGAAGGGGCCGCCGTACAGACGGTTGACGCTGCCGGAGCGCACGACTTCAACCGCCAGGTCGACGCCGGATTGCTTGAGCTTTTCGCTGATTTCCTCGGCCTTGCCTGCGCGTCCGTAGGCGCCCAGCTGCAGGTAGAAGCCGGACTTGGGCGGCGCCTGGTCGGCCGCCGCGGATGGCGTCTGCGTGCGCGCGACGGCGGCGCTGTCCATGTCGACGCGGTCTTCCAGCATCAGGGCCGCGATGCCCGGCGGCGGCAGGGCCTGCGCCTCGGATGCGGCGGCGCGGCGCGCGGACGCGAGGTGGATCTCGTCGCCCGGGAACAGGCGATCGATCTGGACTTCGTGGCTGCCTTTGCCCAACAGGCCGAGTTTCAGGGCCGCCGTGTACGAGACGTCGACGATGCGGTCGGCGTGGAACGGGCCGCGGTCGTTGATGCGCACGACGACGGACTTGCCGCTCTCGAGGCTCGTGATGCGGGCGTACGAGGGAATCGGCAGGGTCGGGTGCGCGGCCGTCATCTTGTACATGTCATAGGGCTCGCCCGACGACGTGCGCTGGCCGTGGAACTTCACGCCATACCAGCTGGCCACGCCGCGCTGGGTGAATGGTTGGTCGTTGACGAGCGGTGTATAGGTCTGGCCGAACACGGCGTACGGCTTGTTGGCGAATCGGGCGTAGGGTTCGTACTTGACGACGGCGTCCGGGGTGTCGAGCAGGCCCGGCGGCGGATTCGCGCCAGGGCCGTCGTCCTGGTAGTAGCCGCCGCGGCCGGAGCCGGCCGGCGGGAGGTTCGGCAGCGTCGGGTCCACGCGCGTGACCTTGTGCTTCCAAGGCAGGGGGATCAGGCTTTTGTGTTCGCCGTTCTGGTCCGTGGTACTGCACCCCGCCATCATTGCCAACATTGCAATGACCGCTGGGAGTAACCTCGGAACGGCCATTGCGTTCTCTTGCATATCAGGTCTGCACCAGTTTGCGGTGTCGTTGAATACTCATCAATATACCACTGCAGAGGCCCAAAGTAATCAGCGCGGTACCGCCATAGCTCATGAAAGGAAGCGGAACTCCGACCACGGGCAGGATCCCGCTGACCATCCCCATATTGACGAAAGCATACGTAAAAAACATCATCGCGACCGCCCCCGCCAGCAGGCGCGTGAACAGGTTCGGGGCGTTGGCCGCGATCATCATGGCGCGCCCGATCAGCAGCAGGTACAGGAACAGCAGAATCAGGTTGCCGACCAGGCCGAACTCCTCGGAATATACCGAAAAAATGAAATCGGTGGTGCGCTCGGGAATGAACTCGAGATAGGCCTGCGTGCCCTTCATATACCCCTTGCCGGACACGCCGCCGGAACCGATCGCGATGGTCGACTGGATGATGTGGAAGCCCTTGCCGAGCGGGTCGGAGGTCGGGTCGATCAGGGTCATCACGCGCTCGCGCTGGTAGTCGTGCATCATCGACCAGGCCACGGGCAGCGCGGCGCAGCCGGCCGCGAACAGCGCGCCGAGCGCCTTCCACGACAGGCCGGCCAGGAAGATCACGTAGAAGCCCGAGGCGCCCACCAGCAACGCCGTACCGAGGTCGGGCTGCTTGGCGATGAGGCCGAACGGCACCGCGAGCAGCACCGCCGCCACCAGGAACGACTTCCACTTGAGGGCGCCGGCCCGTGTCTGGAAAAACCACGCGAGCATCAGCGGCGTGGCGATCTTCATGATCTCGGACGGTTGAATATCCACGCCCACGTGCAGCCAGCGCCGCGCGCCCTTCTTGATGGTGCCGGCGACCGCCACCGCCAGCAGCAGCGTGACGCCGAACGTGTACACGGGCACGGCCAGGCGCAGCAGCGTCTGCGGCGGCACGATGGCCGCGGCCCACATGAACACGAACGCCGCGAGGATGTTGCGCATCTGGCCTTCCAGGCGGCCGGGGAAGTCGTGGCCGGCCGAGGACAGCGTGACGAGGCCCACGCACAGCAGCAGGAACAGGATCAGCGTCAGCGCCGGGTCGAATACGGTGAAGTACGGTTTGAGGCGCCGGCTGAGCGAGCGGCGTTCGGGGAAGTGCGCCATGATTCAGTCCTTGTTGCCGGGGGTTTCGCCGCCCGGCCGGAAGTCGGCGCCGGCCGTGGGCGCCACCTGGTCTTCGTCGGCCGGCTCCGGATCGACGGGCTTGGGCGCCGGCTTGTCGGCGTCGCCCGGACGCTTGTGGAGCAGGTAGTAATCGAGCGCCTTGCGCGCGATCGGCGCCGCCACGGCCGCGCCGAAGCCGGCGTTTTCCACGACGAGCGCGAGCGCGATGCGCGGATGGTCGGCCGGTGCGAAGGCGATGAACAGCGCGTTGTCGCGAAGGCGCTCCGGCGTCGCGGCGGCATTGTACTTCTGGCCCTTGAGGCCCACGACCTGCGCCGTACCCGTCTTGCCGGCGACCGTGTACGGAACGCCGCGGAACGGGAGGACGGCGGTGCCGGGCGCCTTGAAGTCGGTCGTCACGCCGACCATGGCACGCTTGATGACGTCGATGTTTTCCTGCTTGAGCGGGATGCGGCCGGACTCCTTGGCCACCGTCAGCGTGCGCGCGTGGCTGCCGCCGTCCTCGAGCATCTTGACGAGGTGCGGCTTCATGACGACGCCGTCGTTGGCGAGCGTCGCCACCGCGTGCGCCATCTGCAGCGGCGTGTAGCTGTTGAAGCCGTTGCCGATCGAGATCGAGATCGTGTCGCCGCCGACCCACTTCTGCGCCGCGCGGTTGCGCTTGAAGCGCTCGCGCTTCCATTGCTGCGACGGCAGGATGCCCGTCTTTTCGTGTTCGAGGTCGATGCCCGTCTTTTCGCCGAAGCCGAACGGCTGCATGAAATCGTGGATGCGGTCAATGCCCATCTCGTTGCCGAGCTGGTAGTAATAGACGTCGCACGACATCGCGATCGACCGGTACATGTCGATGAAGCCGTGGCCGCCCTTCTTGTCGTCGTTGAAGCGGTGCCCGCCCAGCATGAAGAAGCCGGGGTCGCTGATGCCGTATTCCGGGCGCCGCAAACCGTATTCGAGGGCGGCCAGCGCCATGTACGGCTTGAACGTGGAACCGGGCGGGTACGTGCCGGACAGCGGGCGGTTCATCAGCGGCTTGTCGAGCGACGTATTCAGGTCGTTCCAGCTCTGGGTGTCGATGCCGTCGACGAACAGGTTCGGATCGAAGCCGGGGCGCGACACGTACGCGAGCACGTCGCCCGTCGACGGTTCGATGGCGACCAGCGCGCCGCGGTAATCGCCGAACGCCTGCTCGATGACCTTCTGCAGCTCGATGTCGATCGACAGGATCAGGTTGTCGCCCGGCGTGGGCGGCGTGCGCGACAGGGTGCGGATGGCGCGGCCGCCGGCCGAGCGCTCCACTTCCTCGTAGCCCGTCTGGCCGTGCAGCTGGTGCTCGTAGCTCTTTTCCAGGCCTTCCTTGCCGATGTGGTCGGTGCCGTTGTAGTTGGCGGCATCGTCGCTGGCGTCGATGACCTTGGCCTCGGCCTGGTTGATGCGCCCGATGTAGCCCAGCACGTGCGACGCCACCTCGCCCAGCGGATACTGGCGGAACAGGCGCGCCTGCACCTCCACGCCGGGAAAGCGGAAGTGCTGCGCCGTGAAGCGCGCCACCTCGTCGTCCGTCAGGCGCGTGCGGATCGGGACACTGGAAAAATTCTTCGACTCTTCCAACAGGTGCTTGAAGCGTTTGCGGTCCTTCGGTTCGATCGCCACGAGCTTGGACAGTTCGTCGATCACGGAATCGAGGTTCGCTTCCAGCTTCGACGGCGTGATCTCGAGCGTGTAGGCGGAGTAGTTGCTGGCCAGGACGACGCCGTTGCGGTCCAAGATCAGGCCGCGGTTCGGCACGATGGGGACGAGCGCGATGCGGTTGTCCTCGGCCTGCGCCATGTACTGGCTGTGCTTGACGACCTGCAGCCAGACGAAGCGTGCGACGAGCAGGCCGAAGCAGATGAAGACGAACAGCGCGATCGCCGTGAGGCGCATGCGGAACAGGTGGATCTCGCGATCGCTGTCTTTAATCTCGGTCATTCGGGGTTGCGTGAAGGGTTCTTCAGATCGGACGCGTATGGTCCTTGTCGACCGCGCGGCGCTGCGGCGCCAGCAGCAGCCACGTAATCACCGGCCACAGCGCGACGGCGACGACGCTCTCGATGAACACGAGCGCGCCGGGAAAGCGCCCCGTGACGACGAAGCGCACCATCACCTGGATCGCCTGGGTCAGCAGCAGCAGGGGGAACACGTGCATCGCCTGCGTGACGAGCGGGAACCATAGCACGCGCCGATGGATCATGATCGCCAGGTACGACAGCAGCGTGTAGGCCAGGGCGTTCTCGCCCAGCAGCGTCGCGTCGTGCACGTCCATCAGGAGGCCCATGCAGAACGCGATGCCGATGCCGACCTTGCGCGGCTGGTGGATGCCCCAGAACACGAGCACCAGCGCGACGAAGTCCGGCGCGCCGACCCAGCGGCCCCAGGGCAGCAGGTTGAGCATGAAGGCGCACACCAGGCTGAACGCGATGAACAGCGGGCTGACCGGCAGCAGGATGTAGTGCGGACGGTTAGACGCCGGCATCAGTTGCCCTCCTTCGGCCGGGCCGCGGCGTTGGCGGCGGCGGGCGCCGCGGCGGCGCCCTGGGCCGGCGCGACGGCGGCCGGCTGGCGCGTGGCCGCGCCGGCGGCGGCCGGGGTACGCGGCGCCGGTGCCGCGGCCGGCGAGGTCGCAGCCGGCGTGGTCACAGCCGGGGTGCGGCCGGCCGGCGCAGTTGGCGTGCGTGCGGCGGCCGTGGCGGCCGGCGCCCCGGCAATCGGCGCGGCCGCGGCCGCGGTACGCGCGGCCGGCGTCGGCGTCGGCGTTCCCGTCGGCGTTCCCGTCGGCGTGCGTGCGGCGGGCGCCGGGGCGGCGGGGGTCGCGCGCGCGGGCGCGGGCGCGGCGGCGTTCGGGTGCGCGCCGGCGACCGGCGCGGCCGGACGCGCCCCGTTCGCGGCGCCGGCGGCCGGCGCAACGGCCGGCGCCAGCGGCTGCGGGGCCAACGGCAGCGGCGGCACCGGTTCCATGCGCGGCAGATTCTTTTTCGACGCCGTGTTGGCGGTGGCCTTGGCCGGTTCCGCGGGCGGGCGCGGCGGCAGCGGCTGGTCGGACATCACGATCAACAGTTGGCGGTAGCGGTCGATGCCGGCCAGCGGCTGGCAGACGACGCGGCCGAAGGCGCCCTGCGCCACGTTCTCGACCTGGATCACCTTGGCCACCGCGAGACCGGCCGGATACACGCCGTCCAGGCCGGACGTCACGAGCACGTCGCCGACCTGGATGTCGGCGTTCGGCGCGACGAAGCGCAGGTCCAGCAGGCCGGACTGGCCGCGGCCATAGGCCACGCTGCGCAAGCCGTTGCGCAGCACCTGCACGGGAATCGCCTGCTCCTTGTCGGTCAGCAGCGTGACTTCGGACGTGAACGGGAACACGCGCGTGACCTGGCCGACGACGCCGGCGTTGTCGATCACGGGCAGGCCGAGCTTGACGCCGTTGCGGGTGCCGCGGTCGAGCACGACGCGCCGCGTGGACGGGTCGCGCGCGTCATACAGGATCTCGCTCATCTGGGAACGCACGGGCAGGTGTTCGCGCGCGTCCATCAGGCGGCGCAGCTGGGCGTTCTCCGCCATCTGGAGCTGGGCCTGCTGCATGGCCTGGGCCATGGCGACCTGCTGGCTCTTGAGGTCGCGCACTTCCTTCTGCAGCGTGGAGATCGAGGAAAAATACGTGCCCATATTGGCCAGCGCGTCGCGCGGCATCAGGGCAGCCATCTGGAACGGGTACAGGACCGTTGCCGCCACCTGGCGCACGGCGGTGAGCGCATGCAGGCGGGCGTCGACCACGAGCAGCGCGATCGAGAGCAGAGCGAACACGGTCACCTTGACCCTCGCGGGGGCGCCTTGCTTGAAAAGCGGCGGAGGACTGTATTCCATGACTTCCAATAATGCGGGCGCAGCGTGCCCGCGTCAATGTGGACGCTTGACGCCGGGTTGCGGGCGCCCGGCGTCGGGGCATCGCGCGTCGCCGGCGGTGAATGCAAAAAACGCGAACGGCGCGTGGCGGCCCGGGGTCGCCGGGACCGTCACACGCCATGTCCGCGTTGCCACTGCCCGGTTACTCGTACGAGAAGATCGAGCCCAGCTTGTCCATGCGCTCGAGCGCCATGCCGGAGCCGCGCACCACGCAGGTCAGCGGATCTTCAGCCACCAGCACCGGCAGGCCGGTCTCTTCCATCAGCAGGCGGTCCAGGTCGCGCAGCAACGCACCGCCGCCGGTCAGCATCATGCCCTTCTCGGCGATGTCGGCGCCGAGTTCCGGCGGGGTCTGCTCGAGGGCGTTCTTGACGGCCGAGACGATGTTGTTGAGCGGGTCGGTCAGCGCTTCCAGGATCTCGTTGGACGAGATGGTGAAGGAGCGCGGGATGCCTTCCGACAGGTTGCGGCCCTTGACTTCCATCTCCTTGACTTCGGAGCCCGGGAACGCGGAACCGATGGCCTTCTTGATCGACTCGGCGGTCTGCTCGCCGATCAGCATGCCGTAGTTGCGGCGGATGTAGTTGACGATGGCTTCGTCGAACTTGTCGCCGCCCACGCGCACCGAGCCTTTATAGACCATGCCGCCCAGCGAGATGATGCCGACCTCGGTGGTGCCGCCGCCGATGTCGACGACCATCGAACCGGTCGCCTCCGACACCGGCAGGCCGGCGCCGATCGCGGCCGCCATCGGCTCTTCGATCAGGTAGACCTGCGACGCGCCGGCGCCCAGCGCCGATTCGCGGATCGCGCGGCGCTCGACCTGCGTCGAACCGCACGGCACGCAGATGATGATGCGCGGCGACGGACGGAAGAACTTCGAGTCGTGCACCATACGGATGAACTGCTTGAGCATCTGCTCGGTGACGGTGAAGTCGGCGATCACGCCATCCTTCATCGGACGGATCGCTTCGATGTTGCCGGGAACCTTGCCGAGCATCTGCTTGGCTTCCTTGCCGACCGCCTGGATCGTCTTCTTGCCGTTCGGACCGCCTTCCTGGCGAATCGCGACGACCGAAGGTTCGTCCAGGACGATGCCCAGGCCGCGGACATAGATCAGCGTATTGGCGGTACCCAGGTCGATGGCCAGGTCGTTCGAGAAATAGCTACGTAAAAAACCAAACATGTGTGTCCTGATGTGCGCAACAAGGTGCGCCTAACATTAATCGGGGAATCTTCGCCGCAAAGCCGAATCCGCATCGCGGGCTTTTCATGCGTGGGAGTAGGCCGGTTTCGCCCTGAGAACGCATTAGCCCGCCATTCTACCTTATAATTTGCCGATTAAACGCTGAAAAACGGGTGGTTTCATGCCCATATCAGCCTGCGAGATCGACGGCATTAGCAAGCTTTTATCGGCTTTAGCAAGCCGTTGTCCAAATTTCATTATCTACACACTCATCTTTGAACGCGGTGCCGAACCGCGCTTTTTGCCATGTCCCTGACACTTTCAGACGTAAAACGGATCGCCAATCTGGCTCAGCTCGATATGGACGAGGCACACGCCGAAATCGCCTTGAACGAGCTGAACGGGATCTTCGCCCTGGCCGAGCAGATGCAGGCCGTCGACACCAGCGGTGTTGCGCCGTTGTCGCAACCGCTGGCGGCCGTGCTTGCCCTGCCGTTGCGCCTGCGCGAGGACGTGGTGACCGAAGACAACCACCGCGACGACTACCAGGCCCCGGCCCCGATCACCCAGGACGGTCTGTACCTGGTGCCGAAAGTCATCGAATAACCCGCAGCGAACGCCGACCATCATGATGCATCAAAAAACCATCAAGGAGCTGTCCGCGCTCCTGCACTCGAAACAAGTCTCGGCGACGGAGCTGGCGCAGCACTACCTCGACCGCATCGCCGCGAGCAAGCACAACGCCTTCCTGGACGTCAATCCGGACCTGTCGCTGGCCCAGGCGAAAGCCGCCGACGAGCGCATCGCGGCAGGCAACGCCGGCCCGCTGACCGGCATCCCGATCGCGCACAAGGACATCTTCGTCACGCAGGGCTGGCGCTCGACCGCGGCCTCGAACATGCTGGGCAATTACGTGAGTCCGTTCGACGCGACCGTCGTGACGGCATTCGCGGACGCCGGCATGGTCACGCTGGGCAAGCTGAATTGCGACGAATTCGCGATGGGCTCGTCGAACGAGAACTCGGCCTTCGGCGCCGTCAAGAACCCGTGGGACGCGTTGGCCGTGCCGGGCGGTTCGTCGGGCGGCTCGGCCGCCGCGATCGCCGCGCGCCTGGCGCCCGCCGCGACGGGCACCGACACGGGCGGCTCGATCCGCCAGCCGGCCGCGTTCTGCGGCATCACCGGCATCAAGCCGACGTACGGCCGCGTGTCGCGCTTCGGCATGATCGCGTTCGCCTCCTCGCTCGACCAGGGCGGCCCGATGGCCCGCACGGCCGAGGACTGCGCCCTGCTGCTGAACGAGATGGTCGGCTTCGACGAGCGCGACGCCACCAGCCTCACGCCGGAACAGGGCAATGCCCGCGAAGACTTTACGCGCGAGCTGAACGCGCCGCTGACCGGCCTGCGCATCGGCGTGCCCAAGGAATACTTCGGCGAAGGCCTGGCGGCCGACGTCGAACAGGCCGTGCGCGCCGCGCTGGATGAATTCGTGAAGCTGGGCGCGACCCTGGTCGAGATCTCGCTGCCGAAGACGGCACTGTCGATCCCGGTGTACTACATCATCGCGCCGGCGGAAGCCTCGTCCAACCTGTCGCGCTTCGACGGCGTGCGCTACGGCTACCGCGCGCCGGAGTACACCGACCTGCAGGACATGTACAAGAAAACGCGCGCACAAGGCTTCGGCAAGGAAGTCCAGCGCCGCATCATGGTCGGCACGTACGTGCTGTGCCACGGCTACTACGACGCCTATTACGTGCAGGCGCAGAAGATCCGCCGCCTGATCGCCGACGACTTCCAGGCCGCGTTCCGCGACAAGTGCGACGTGATCATGGGCCCGGTGGCCCCGAGCGTCGCGTGGGACCTGGGCTCGAAGGCGAACGACCCGGTGGCGAACTACCTGGCCGACATCTTCACGCTGTCGACCAGCCTGGCGGGCCTGCCCGGCATGTCGATCCCTTGCGGCTTCGGCCAGGGCGAGAAAAATGCGAAGCGTCCGGTGGGCCTGCAAATCATCGGCAATTATTTTGCCGAGGCGAAGCTGCTGAACGTCGCGCACCAGTACCAGCAAGCCACCGATTGGCATACGCGCGCACCCGACGGCGTTTGATAAGAGAGAATACTATGCAATGGGAAGTCGTCATCGGTCTTGAGAACCACGTCCAGCTCACGACCAACTCCAAAATCTTCAGCGGCAGCCCGATCAAGTTCGGCGCCGCGCCGAACACCCAGGCGAGCCCCGTCGACCTGGCGCTGCCGGGCGTGCTGCCCGTGATGAACAAGGGCGCCGTCGAACGCGCCATCCGCTTCGGCCTCGCGGTCGGCGGCAAGATCGCGCCGCACTCGGTCTTCGCGCGCAAGAACTACTTCTACCCCGACCTGCCGAAGGGTTACCAGATCAGCCAGTTCGAAGATCCGGTCGTGCAAGGGGGCACCCTCACGTTCGCGTTCGAGAAGGACGGCAAGCTGGAGACGAAGACCGTCAACCTGACCCGCGCCCACCTCGAGGAAGACGCCGGCAAGTCGCTGCACGAGGACTACCACGGCATGAGCGGCATCGACCTGAACCGCGCCGGCACGCCGCTGCTGGAGATCGTCTCCGAGCCGGAAATCCGCAGCGCGGCCGAAGCCGTCGCCTATGCCAAGGCGCTGCACGGCCTGGTGATGTGGTTGGGCGTCTGCGACGGCAATATGCAGGAAGGCTCGTTCCGCTGCGACGTCAACGTGTCCGTGCGCCCCGTCGGCCAGCAGGAATTCGGCACCCGCTGCGAGATCAAGAACCTGAACTCGTTCCGCTTCATCGAAGAAGCGGTCCACTACGAGGTGCGGCGCCAGATCGAGCTGATCGAGGATGGCGGCAAGGTCGTCCAAGCGACGCGCCTGTGGGACCCGGACCGCAAGGAAACGCGCCAGATGCGCAGCAAGGAAGACGCGCAGGACTACCGCTACTTCCCCGACCCCGACCTGCCGCCGCTCGCGATTTCGCAGGAGTGGATAGCCCGGGTGAAAGCCGACATGCCGGAACTGCCGGCCACGATGCGCGAACGCTTCATCCGCGACTACGGCCTGCCCGAGTACGACGCGCTGATCCTGACGTCGTCGCAGGCGATGGCGACCTATTACGAAGCCGTCGTCGCCAAGGCCGGCAAGGACAACGCCAAGGCGGCCGCGAACTGGCTGATGGGCGACGTGTCGTCGACGCTGAACCGCGAAGGCGTCGACATCGCGCAATCGCCGGTGGAAGCGTCGCAACTGGCCCTGCTGCTGGCGCGCATCGCCGACGGCACGATCTCGAACAACGCGGCCAAGAAGGTCTTCAGCCTGATGTGGGAAGCGAAATCGGAAGACGAGCACCTCGCCGACGCCATCATCGAGCGCGAGGGCCTGAAGCAGATTTCCGACACGGGCGCGCTGGAAGCGATCGTCGACGAGGTCCTGGCGGGTAACGCCAAGTCGGTCGAGCAGTACCGCGCGGGCAAGGAAGCCGCGATCAACGCGCTCATCGGCCAGTGCATGAAGGCGTCGAAGGGCAAGGCGAATCCGGCGCAGGTGACGGAGCTGCTGAAGAAGAAGCTCGCGGCTTAAACCTCGCCAATTGCCCAAAACCGGGGTCAGAGCCCGGTTTTGGGCAATATTCTTCGGGACAGCCCTGCAAAAAGTGCTCTGCCCCTAATGCCTCTCACTTAAAGCCACAAGCTCGCCGTTCCCGGCCCGGGCGCCCTCCTGGGCGGGAACCCAATTTCCCGGGCTACGGCCGCGGAGCTTGGAGCCCCGCCTGCGCGGGGAGTCATTTCCGGCAATGCCGGGAATGACGTTTTTCACGCTTAGGCGACTAACAGCGCTGCCCTCGAATTACTCGTACCTGAGCGCGTCGATCGGGTCGAGCCGCGCCGCCTGGCTCGCCGGCACCACGCCGAATACCACGCCCACCGATCCCGAAAACAGCACCGACAGCGCCACCGCCCACCACGGCACGACGGCCGGCGGGAAGTCGGGGATCATGGCGGCGATCGCCACGCCCAGCGCGTAGCCGATCGCGAGGCCCAGCAGCCCGCCCAGCAGCGACAGGGTGACGGCCTCGATCAGGAACTGCAGCAGGATGTCGCGGCTGCGTGCGCCGATCGCCTTGCAGATGCCGATCTCGCGGGTGCGCTCCTTCACCGACACCAGCATGATGTTCATGATGCCGATCCCGCCCACCAGCAGCGCGATGCCGACCACGCCGCTCATCACCAGCGTGACCGTGCTGCTCAATTTGTCGAAGGACTTCGCGATCTGGTCGGCCGATTCGATCTCGAAGTCGTCGGGATCGTCGGCTTTCAGGCGGTGCGCCTGGCGCATCACCATGCGGATGTGGCTGCGGGTCGCGTCCAGCCGGCCCAGGTCGCGCACGGCCACCGTGATCAGCAGTTGCGGACGCGTGTTGTTGCCGATGATGCTTTGCCCCGTCTTGAACGGGATGATCATGTAGTTATCCTGCGACATGCCGAAGATCTCGCCCCGCTTTTCCATCACGCCGACGATCTTGAACCACTCGTTCGCGTACAGGACGAATTGACCGACCGGGTTGGGCGGCAGGTGCAGGTCGTCGATGAGCTTCTCGCCGATCACGGCCACGCGGCGCGCGCCGGCGTCGTCGGACTCGCCGAGGAACCGCCCCAGGCGCGCGTAGCGGCCGTTCACTTCCTGGTAGCTGGCCGACGTGGCGAGCACCTGGGCCGTGGCCGACATGCCCGTGAAGCGCACTTCGGAAAAGCCGGGCGTGAAGACGGGACTGAGGTTGCGGATGCCGTCCACGCGCAAGTGCAGCTGCTCGACGTCCTCGAAGCGCAGGTAGTTGATCTTGCCGCGCATGACGTCCTTGAACTCGTTGTGCGGCCGGATCGTCAGGCCGTTGCCGCCAAGGCCCTCGAACTGGTCGCTGACGCTCTTGGACAGGCCCTGGATCAGCGAGATCACGGTGATCACGGACGCCACGCCGATCACGATGCCGAGCGACGTGAGGAAGCTGCGCAGCCGGTGCGCGCGGATCGATGCCAGCGCCGAGCGCAGGCTTTCGAGGAACAGGTTCATGCCACGTTCTCCGCGCCGTTTGCCGTGTCCGACACGATCCTCCCGTCGCGCAACCGCACGATGCGCCGGCATTGTGCGGCGATCTCGGGCTCGTGGGTCACCACGACGACCGTCTGGCCGCCCGCGTGCAGTTCGCGGATCAGTTCCAGGATCTCCTCGCTGGTGGCCGAATCGAGGTTTCCCGTCGGTTCGTCGGCCAGCAGGATCGACGGCTTGCCCACCAGCGCGCGCGCGATCGCCACGCGCTGGCGCTGGCCGCCCGACAGCTCGTTCGGCCGGTGGTGCACGCGTCCGCCCAGGCCCACGCGCTGCAACGCCCGTTCGGCCAGCGCCAGGCGCTCGCGCAGCGGGATGCCGCGGTAGATCAGCGGCTGCGCCACGTTGTCGAGCGCACTCGCGCGCGGCAGCAAATGGAAACTCTGGAAGATGAAGCCGATCTCCTGGTTGCGCACGCGCGCCAGTTCGTCGCCGGACATCGTCGCCACCTCGCGTCCATTGAGCCAGTACGCGCCGCTGCTGGGCCGGTCGAGGCAGCCGACGATGTTCATCATGGTCGACTTGCCGGATCCGGACGCGCCGATGAACGCCACGAATTCATTGGCCCGGATGTGCAGGTCGATGCCCTGCAGCGCGTGCACGGTCTGGTCGCCCATCTGGTATTGCCTGGTCACGCCTTCCAATCGGATCACGGGTGCGCTCCATCGACGGGCTTGACGTCGGCGACCTTCACCTCGGCCTTCCTGGCCGTGACGGCATCGCCGTCGTGCAGCTCGCGCAGCAGGCGCGCCGGTCCCACGGCGATCGTCTGGCCGGCCGCCAGCCCCTTCGTCACTTCCTGGTTGGCGTCGTCGGACAGCCCCAGCTCCACCGTGGTCTTTTTCACCTTCCCGTCCTGCACGACGAACACGTAGCTGGCGTTCTTGACCTTGTCCTTGGCGCCGGGGACCTCCTCGCTCATCACGGCCTGGATCGGCACCGCGGCGCGGGCCGCGCCGTTGCCGACCACGATCTCGACCCGGCACGTCATCCCGGACCGCAGGGCCAGTGTCGTATCGGGCAGGTGCAGCTTGACGACGTAGCTGCGGCCCTGGCTCTGCGCGCCGAGGGTGTTCTTCGGCGCCATGGCCACGCTCTCCACGCTGCCCGTCACGGGCTGGTCGGGGAACGCGGCCGGGAACACCTTGGCCTGCTGGCCGACCGCCACGCGCGCGATGTCCGCTTCGTCCACGTTCACCTCGGCCATGATGGAGCCGACGTCGGCGATCGTCATCAGGGACGATCCCGCGATGCCGGTCGCGCTGGCGACGGCGGTCTCGCCGATCTTGATCGGCACGGCCGTCACGGTGCCGTCGATCGGGGCGCGCACCTCGGTCTTGGCCAGGTGCTCGCGCGCCTGCGACAGCAGCGCGCTGGCCTGTTCGAGCGATTCGCGGCTGGCGCGCAGCTCGACCCTGGCCAGGTCCACCTGGTGCACGGCATCGTCGTACTTCGAGATGTCGATGTACTTCGCCTTGTACAACTGGCCCGTGCGGTCCAGGTTGCGCTGCTGGTTCGCCAGGTTGATCTGGGCGCGCTCGATGGCGATCGCGGCGCTGCGCCGGCTGGCTTCCTGCTGCGCCACCTCGGCCTGGTACACGGTCGGATCGAGCCGCAGCAGGATCTGCCCGCGCGTCACCTGGTCGCCCTCCTTGACCAGCACGCCGGCCACCTTGCCGATCACTTCGGCCGACAGCTGCACCTCCTGGCGGAACACGAGGTTGCCCGTGGCGAGGATCGACGGATGGATCGCCAGCTTCTGCACGGCCGCCAGCTCCGCCTCGCGGCGCGCCGGCTTGCCCGCGAACTTGATCGCCACCGGGACGATGAAGAACGCGGCGACGGCGGCCGCGCCTATCAGTTTCTTCTTCATGCGCTTACCCGACGAAGGCGATCTTCGCGGCCCAGATGCCGTAGATGAGCGCATCCGGCAGCACGGCGACCGTCACGCATGTCCCTGTCGAGCGCCCCGTCCATGCCTTCAGGCCGATCACGGCCAGCGCAATGGCCCACACGGACGTCAGGTCGAGATTGGTGGCGAAGCCGAACCACGGGCTGGACATCGGCACGTGCAGCAGCAGGTAATTGAGCGACACCATGTTCATGTCTTCCGGCGCCAGGCGGCCGCCCGACGTCATGATCTGCAGCGCCGACAGCGGCAGCGCCAGCAGGCGCGGGATGCTGGTCCAGACGGCGAAGCCGAACCACTTGCCGTAGCCGATGCCGGTGCCGGTGCCCATCACCTTGGCCGCCAGGAGGTAATACAGCGCCGTCAGCGCGAACGCCACCGGCGTGCCCAGCACGACGCCGCCCCCCGAGCTCCACAGCATGCTGTTCCGCGTCAGGAAGTGCTCCAGCGCGGCCCGTTCTTCCGGCTTGACGGACCCACGCGCCGCCAGCATATGCTCGCGGAACCAGGCGAAATCGAGCGTCGAGACGTACCAATACGTGACGGCCAGCGTCAGCAGGACGAGCAGCAGCAGCGGCACCCACGGCCGCGGCTTGTCCTTCAGCCGCGCAAACGTGGGCGACGGTGCAAGGATGACGTTACCGATATCGAATAATGCCTGCGTGGCCATGTTGTTGACTCCCTAGTGTTATTGTCACCGGCAGCGCCCGCTGCTCAGCTGCCGGTAGTCTAGGGTATTTGCGCCACGGAAAACTCACCAATTGTCATTACAAAAATCGTCCGCGCGGCGGCGCCAACCTCGTTTTCACTCTGGCGGCGCGCGCGGTCGCGCATCGTCGTTTACGCGGCCCTTGCACGGCACGCGCAACTTTATACACGGCGTTTACATCCCGTCGAGCAGCGCCAGCGCCCGGTCCCGCGCGGCCGCCCGCAACGATGCGCGCAGCGCCACGTCGTCCGTCGTGCGTGCCAGCACCATGCCGCCCACGCACAGCGCCACGATGGCCTGCGCCCGCTGGTCGCCGTCGGGTTCGTGCGCGAGCGCGCCCGCGTACACCTGCGTGAGGTTGCGGATCAGCTGCGTGTACGCCTTCTGCGGCGACAGCCCCGCGCGCGCCACGTCGCCCGGCAGCGCGTACAGCGGGCAATGCGCCTCGATGTTGTCGAACACCTCGTCGCTCAGGTAGATGTCGACCAGCATGCGCGCCAGTTGGCCCGGCTCGGGCGGCGGCATGTCCTTGAGATCGGGCCGGAACGGGTTGCACGTGCTGAAGCTGGCGACGGCCGCCGCATACAGCTCGTCCTTGCTGTCGAAGTGGTGATAAAAGCCGCCGCGCGTCAGGCCGGCCTCGGACATCACGCGGTCGATCGACACCTGTTCGAAGCCATGGCGGTTGAACAGCCGGCGCGCCGCATGCACGATGCGCTCGCGGGTCTGGGCCTTGTGTTCGCTACTGTAGGGCATCGAGGGTCTCCTTTCGAGAACGGCATTATGCGCGCATCCACATTATGTTCTTGAACATATTTTGGTCCGGCGTAAGCTGGTCGATATTCACCCCAAGGAGACGACCGATGCCTACCCTGACCACCTTCCGTTCCGTTCCCTCGTTTGCCGTCGGCCACGTGCGCGACCTGCGCGTGCGCTGGGCCCTCGAAGAAACCGGCCAACCCTACGACATGCGCCTGATCGGCTTCGACGACAAGGACTCGCCCGCGTATCGCCGCGAGCAGCCGTTCGGCCAGGTGCCCGTGCTGCAGGACGGCGACCAGACGCTGTTCGAGTCCGGCGCGATCCTGCTGCACCTGGGCGAGCGCTTCCCCGTCCTGCTGCCGCGCGACCCGCTCGAGCGTGCGAACGTCACGATGTGGATGTTCGCCGCCTTGAATTCGGTCGAGCCCTATCTGGGAAACCTCGCCAACCTCGTCGCGTTTTCGATGGACCAGCCCTGGGCCACCGCGCAGCGTCCGGTGCTGGAAGAGATCGCACTCAAACGCCTGGGACAGGTGGATGCATGGCTGGAAGGCCGCGATTACCTGGCGGGCAGTTTCAGCGCGGCCGACATCCTCATGACGACCGTCGTGCGCCTGCTCGACGGCATGGGCTACGTCGAGCGCTTCGACCGCCTCGCCGCCTGGCGCGACCGCTGCACGGCGCGTCCCGCCTACCGCAAGGCGCTGGCGGACCAGGTGGCGCAATACGCCGCGGAGCCGGTCGCGGCCTAGGTTTTTACGCGATCGTTGCGGACACGCCCGATCTTTATACACCGCATTTACGCCCGCCCCGCTACGCTGGTCTCGTCATCACACGTCGAAAGGACGTCATATGTTCGAGATTATCGCCGTCGCGGCCGCGGGCCTGCTGCTTGCCGCCCTCCTCGTCTTCGTGCGCAGCGCCGTGGTCTATATCCCCAACGACAAGATCGGGGTCGTGGAAAAGAAATGGTCGGGGCGGGGCTCGGTGCGCGCCGGCTTCATCGCGCTGCAGGGCGAGGCGGGCTTCCAGCCGGACGTGCTGCGCGGCGGCTTTCACTTCTTCGCGCCGTTCCAGTACCGCGTGCACCGCGAGAACCTCGTGACCATCCAGCAGGGCACCCTCGCCTACGTGTTCGCACGCGACGGCCTGCCGATGGCGCCGAGCCAGAACCTCGGCTGCAACAAGGCCGCCGCCGACTTCACCGACGTCGCCGCGTTCCTCGCGCAAGGCGGCCAGAAAGGCCTGCAGCGCAAGATCCTGCGCGAGGGCACGTACGCCATCAACCTCGCGCAATTCGTCGTGCTGGCCGAGGACCGCGTGTATGCCCTCGCGCTGCCGGGCGACGCCAACGCCGATGCCAAGGGCGGGATCGGGGGCATCCTGGCCGCCGTCCACGACGACCTCGTCGCCCGCGGCGGTTTCCGTCCGCTCGTGATCCGCGAGGACAAGCTGGCCGTGGTCACGACGCACGAGGGCCAGTCGCTGCCGGAAGGGACCATCGTCGCGCCGATCGTCGGCGCCGATCCGGCCGACGCGGCGCGCTACCACCACGATTACCAGTATCCGGAAACGTTCATCGACGCCGGCGGCTACAAGGGCCGCCAGCTGCAGGTGCTGGTCGAAGGCACGTACTACCTGAACGCGCGCTTCGCGTCGTGGGAAATCGTGCCGAAGACCGAGGTGCCGGTCGGCTTCGTGGGCGTCGTCGTGTCATACACGGGCAAGGCCGGCCTCGACCAGACGGGCGACGACTACCGCCACGGTGAACTCGTCGGCACCGACGAGAAAGGCGTGCAGGCGACGCCCCTCCTGCCCGGCAAGTACGCGCTGAACCCGTACGCCAAGCGCGTGATCGAGGTGCCCACGACGAACTTCATCCTCAAATGGCAGGCGGGCGCCATCGGCTCGCATGAGCTGGACAAGCACCTGTCCGAGGTATCGCTGATCACGAAGGACGCGTTCGAGCCGGACCTGCCGCTGTCGGTCGTCGTCAACATCGACTACAAGATGGCGCCGCTCGTGATCCAGCGCTTCGGCGACATCCGCAAGCTGGTCGAACAGACGCTCGATCCGATGGTGGCCGCGTACTTCAAGAACGTCGGCCAGCGCAAGACGCTCATCGAACTGCTGCAGGAGCGATCCGACATCCAGGAGCGCGCGATGGCCGAAATGCGCCGCAACTTCGAGGGCTACAACCTGACGCTGAACGAAGTCCTGATCGGCACGCCGCGCGCGAAGGAATGCGACACGCAGATCGAGACGATCCTGCGCCAGCTGCGCGAGCGCCAGGTCTCGCGCGAGCAGCTGGAGACCTACCGCACCAAGGAAGCGGCCGCGCAGCAGGAACGCATCCTGCGCGAAGCGGAGGCGCGCGCCAAGCAGCAGACGTCGATCACGGAATCGGAACTCGCGGTGCGCATCGCCGAGAACCAGGGCAGCGCCGCCGTGCAGAAGGCCATCAAGGCGGCCGAGGAAGCGCGCCAGAACGCGGCCGGCGCGGCCGACGCCAAGCGCCGCCTGGCCGAGGCGGAAGCGTTCCAGCTGGAAGCCGTCGGCCAGGCGCAGGCCAAGGCGACGGCGTTGAACGTCGCGGCCTACGGCGGTCCGGAACTCCAGTTCCAGCAGACCGTGCTGCTGCGCTTCGCCGAGGCGATCGAGCGCGGCCAGGTGGCGCTCGTGCCGTCGATCCAGGTCGGCGGTGGGAGCAGCGGCGGCGAGAGCCGCGGCACGGCGCTCGACGCCTTCCTGGCGCTGGCCGTCAAGCAGCAGATGGCGGCGCCGGCACCAGCGGTATCGTAGTCCGCTCGCGCCGGCGCGCGAAGTCCGTCGCGATGCCGGCGCGGATGTGCTCGAGCCTGCGGCCGTCGCGGTACAGCAGGTTGTAGCTTTCGAACGGGACGAGGCGGCCGTCGGGCAGCGCGAAGTGGATGCACGATTTCCTCAGCGCGCGCACGTCCAGAGAATACGCGTCCATGAACTGCACGATCAGCACGCGGAACACATTGTCGTAGCGTAGCGCGGACGGCGCGCTGATCAAAGGCAGGCAGCACATCAACTCGGACAGGCAGTTGGCCTGCGATTCGGGCGAATGGTTCGTCGAGAACAGCCTGAAGATCCGGTCCTTCACGAGGCCATGCAGCGCCGGATCGCGCTCGAACACGATGGTGTTGCCGCCGCCTTCGACGAGCGTCTGCGGATCGAGCCAGCGGGTCAGCGGCACGGCGCCCTGCGCCGTCTTGATCGCGTAGGCCATCGCCAGCGTGTCCGGATTGCAGGGGACCGGCACCACGTCTTCCAGCGTGAACAGGCGGCTCTGCTCGGCGATGCGGCGGCGGATCTCCGACACCGTCAGGCGGTGCAGGCGCGGATCGTAATCCTCCACGCGGCCGGCATCCTGGATCGGCTGCAGGGTCACGCCGCGCACGCACGGCTGTTGCAGCGCGAAGTCGATGATCTCGCCGATCTCGCCGTCGTTCAGCCCTTTCTTGAGCGTGACGACGAGCGTCGTCGACAGGCCCGCTTCATTCAGGTTGTCGAGGGCCTGGCGGCGGATGCGCGTGAGGTCGGCGCCGCGCAATGCGCGGTGGACCTCCGCGCGCAGCGAATCGAATTGCAGGTAGACCTCGACGCCGGGCGCATAGCCGGCCAGGCGCGCGACGAACGCCTTGTCCTGCGCGAGCACGATGCCGTTCGTGTTGACCATCACGTGCTTGATCGGGCGCGCCTTCGCGGCGTCGAGGATGTCCCAGAACTGCGGGTGCAAGGTCGGCTCGCCGCCGGACAGCTGCATCACGTCGGCCTCGCCTTCGTTGGCGACGATCGCGTCGAGCATGCGGATCACCTCCGCGAGCGGGCGGTGGCGTTCGCGGTGCGTGCCGCTCTCCGCATAGCACACCGGGCAGTTCAGGTTGCAGTTGTCCGAGATCTCGACGACGGACAGGCACGAGTGCTGCATGTGGTCCGGGCACAGGCCGCAGTCGTACGGGCAGCCGTATTCCATCTGCGTGTTGAACTGCCGCGGCATCTCCGGGTGCTTGACGAAGACTTCGCGGCACAGGCGGTAGTATGCGACGTCGTCGCTGACGAGCACGCGTTCAATGCCGTGCGCGCCGCACCACTTGTCCATGTAGACCTTGTCGTCCTTGAACACGATCTTCGCCTCGACCGGGTGCAGGCAGGTCGAGCATACGGAAGTCGTCGTGTCGTAGAACAGGTAGGGGCGGGTTTTGCGGGTCATGTGACCTCCATGCGAGATGCCCGTGCGAGTTGTGCGAGGACGACAGGCAGATAGCCCACCAGCGCCGCCACGCACACCCACTGGATGCCGGACAGCCCGAACGCATACGCATACGGCACCGGCTTGATGCCGTCGACCAGCAGGCGCCAGGCCAGGTAGGACGCGAGGTACAGCTTGAACGCGAGGCCCGGGCTGCGCGCGAGCGCGGCACGCGCGTGCCACAACAAGGCGCCCGCGGCCAGCACGAACAGCATGTCGTAGACCTGGGTCGGATGGCGCGGAATGCCGTCGCCGAAGTCGACGCCCCACGGCAGCCGCGTGGGCACGCCATAGGTGCCGTCGTGCAGGCCGGCCAGGAAGCAGCCGATGCGGCCGACGACCGTCCCGGCGACGAGGGGCAGGATGAACTGGTCGCCCGTCGAGCCGCGGATGCCCGCGATCGTCTTGGCGGCCTCCACGCCGATCAGGCCGCCCAGCAGCCCGCCGACGATCGACTGGCCCGACGCGATCAGGCGCCAGTCCGGTACGACGCCGTGCCACAACTGCGGCATCTCGATCCAGAACACGAGCTTGTTGCCGATGGCGGCGCCGAGGATGCAGCCGACGACGACGGCGAAGGAGCCGGGCTGCAGCAGCGCGGACTGCCCGGCGCGCCGGCGCTGCCAGCGGTACAGCTGCACGCCGCCGGCCAGGGCCAGCCATTCGAACGCGAGGTGGACCAGTTGCGCCGTCGCGGCAGGAAGATCGGGGCCGGTCATTCAGTGCCGGGCGGGCGCTTGCGCAACAACCCGACGACCAGCTTCCAGCAGATCCAGGCGATAGCGAGGCCGAGGAGGCCGCATCCGATCAGGATAGGCGAGTAGCCCCTGCCCCCGCCCGCATTGCCGACCAGTTCGACCAGGCCGCCAAACGTGCCGTACGCGCCGCAGATACCGAAGCCCACCAGCAGCACGCTCAGGAAGATGGTCAAAATGCCGCGGGCGATGTTGTTCAGCATGGCCGCTCCGGGCACGCGGCTCAGGCCACGCCGTACTGCTGGCGATACGCCGCGACGGCGTCCTTGTGCTGGGCCAGCGCCGGATCGGCCTCCAGGTAGCCGAACAGGTCGGTCAGGCTGGCGATCGAGATCACGGGGATGCCGTAGGCCTGGCTGACTTCCTGCACGGCCGACAGCGGCGACAGCACGCCGTCCTTGCCTCCCCGCTCCATGCGGTCGAGCGCGATCAGCACGGCGGCCGGTTCGGCGCCGGCGGCGCGGATCATCGCGACGGATTCGCGCACGGAGGTTCCGGCCGAGATCACGTCGTCGATGATGACGACCCGGCCGGCCAGTTTGGCGCCGACGATGGTGCCGCCTTCGCCGTGGTCCTTGGCTTCCTTGCGGTTGTAGGCGAACGACGTGTTGCGGCCCTTGGCGGCCAGCGCCACGGCCGTCGCCGAGGCCAGGGTGATGCCCTTGTAGGCGGGGCCGAACAGCATGTCGAATTCGAGGCCGGAATCGAGCAGCGTCTGGGCGTAGAACCCGGCCAGCTTGCCGAGCGTGGCGCCGTCGTGGAACAGGCCGGCGTTGAAGAAGTACGGCGACTGGCGGCCCGCCTTGGTGGTGAATTGGCCGAACTTCAAGACTTCGGCTTCGACTGAAAACGCAATGAACTGTTGGCGCAGATTGTCCACGACACGACCCTCGAACTGTGAAAAGCGGTATTGTAATCCGCCCCGCGGGCGTTGACGCAGCCGGCTCTCCACCAGCCGCGCGAGGCGCCGCAGCCGCCGGTCCGTGCGCGGGGCCTGCAGCGACCGGCCGAGCATGGCGAGGAATGCCTCCTCGGCGCGGGCGGCGCGCTCCAGCGCGGCCACCAGTTGGGCATGGCGGGCGTTGACCCGCGCGATCTCGACCTGGTCGGTGGCGTCGCGCGTGAAGCAGCGGGTGTAGCGCAGGCGGCCGTCTTCGAAACAAGCGTTCGAGCGAATGGCCACGTGCCGGATCGAGCCGTCCTTGCAGAGCAGGCGCGCCGGCTCGTCGAGCACCGTTTCGCCGGCTACGAGCCTGGCCAGTATGTCGTCGACGACGGGCGCATCGGCATGGAAGCGGGCGACGTGGTGCCCGACGTATTCCTCCCAGCGGTAGCCGAGCATCTGCAGCTCGGCCTTGTTGGCCCACAGGATGGTGCCGTCGGCGCCGATCTGGCGCAGGCCCACGGCCGCGTTCTCGACGAAATCGGCGAACTCGCGCTCGCGCCTGCGCAGATCCCGTTCCGCCTGCCGGCGCCGCGCCGCTTCCGCCTGCAGCGCGTGCACTTTCTGCTCAAACCTGACGAGATTGATGTCGACAAGCTCCCCGGGCGGCAGCGGGACGGCGGCGTCGGCGCAGGCATGGTCGTGCTCCGCGCACACCTGGCGGAACACGTGCGCCACGTCGGCCGTCGGAAACAGGCCCCACGGGTACGCGCAGAACAGCGAAAAATCGAGCTTGCGCGCCAGCTCGTTCCACAGCCGCTCCAGATGCAGGGCCGCATCGTAGCGGCCGCGCGCGCACAGCAGCGCCATCATGTCGCCGAACGCATGCACGGGCGCACCGCCGGCGCGGGCCTCGGCCACGACGCGGCCGATCTCGTCGTCGAAGCGCCCCCGATTGGGCCAGCCGTCGACCATTACGCGGCCCAGCGTCGTTTCGGCGTCCAGCCACACGATGTCCCAGGACGACGGCACCGCCCGCCCTTCCGCGCCTGCCAGCTCGTCCAGGCGGCGGCGCAGCGCATCGGCGTGCGCGCCGGTGGCGATCACGATGCCCCGGCCCCGCGCCCGCAACGCCCGCTCGATGAACGACGCGACCTCGTCGAGCAGCGTGTCGCTGTCGTCGTAAAAACGGACGAAATGCCCCGTCTTGCCGTGTTTGCCGGACAACAGGTCGTCGGTCTTGATGAGCACGTGGGTCCCAGGTCGTTGAATGGAAGCCGCGCCGACAACGTTATCCAGGAAAACGTTGTCGGCGCGCATAGAAACATGTCAAAGATGTCATTCTAGCGAGCAAATCGGCAACATCGGCACAGGTCGTAGTGCTGTTGATTTGGATCAAAACGCCGCCAGCCGCACCACCTGGTCGGGATTGACCGGCTTGACGAGGTGCGCATCGAACCCGGCCTCGACGCTGCGCGCGCGGTCGGCGGCAAGACCGTAGCCGGTCAGCGCGACGAGGCGGCACGGGTGGTCGTCCGCCTGTTCGTTGTCCTTGTGGCGGGCCACCTCGGCGCGCAACGTCCGCACCTCCTGTTCGAGCCGCAGGCGCCCGATGTCGGCGTCGCCCTCGGCCGGGACGACCAGCGCCGTGTCGGCGCAGGCATGGTCGTGCCGGGCGCAGGCCGCGGCCACTTCGGTGCCGACCGCGGCCTCGAAGCGCGCCGGGTCGGGCCAGCCGTCGACCATGAACTGCGCCAGCACGGCGTCGGCATCCATCCAGGCAACCTGCACGGCCGCCGGGCCGAGGCGCCGGCGCAGCACGTCGATGTGGTCTTGCGTGGCGATCACGATACCCTTGCCGCATGCACGCACGGCCTGGACGAGGAAGCCCGCGACTTCGTCCAGCATGACGTCGCCGTCGTCATAAAATCGCACGAAATGTCCGCTGTCGCCGTGTTTACCGGACAGCAGTTCGTCGGATCTGATCAGCACGCCAACTCCTTGCGCATGTGGGAAGTGCCCGCACATCGGGCACAGCATCGGAGCTTAGCATGTTGTGCCATTTACTTAACTATTCGTAGCGAACGCGCGCGCTGGTGCCAGCGGTAACATTCCCATGAATGTGTTGATACATGTCAAAACGCGCTACACTGTTGTCCTCATCGAGTGCGCCGCATCGCGGCTGCGCCCCGGCCCACCGCCCTTTCGTTTCGATCCATGCCAAGAATTATTTCCGCCAATTTGAACGGCATCCGTTCCGCCCACAAAAAAGGTTTCTTCAACTGGATGGCCAGCCAGGACGCCGATTTCATCTGCGTCCAGGAGCTGAAAGCCCAGCAGGCCGACATGACCGAGGACTTCCTCGCGCCGCACGGCTACCACGGCCATTTCCACTATGCCGAGAAGAAAGGTTACTCGGGCACGGGCGTTTACAGCCGCACGAAACCGGACGCCGTCAAAACCGGCTTCGGTTGCGTCGAATTCGACAACGAAGGCCGCTATACCCGTGCCGACGTGGGCAATTTGACCGTCATTTCCGTGTACTGCCCGTCCGGCTCGTCGTCGCCGGAACGCCAGGAAGCCAAGTTCCGCTTCATGGAAGTGTTCCTGCCGCACTTGCAGGAGCTCAAGGCCGAAGGCCGCGAGATCGTCATCTGCGGCGACTGGAACATCGCGCACAAGGAAATCGACCTCAAGAACTGGAAGGGCAACCTGAAGCATTCGGGCTTCCTGCCGGAGGAACGTGCGTGGATGACGCGCATCTTCGACGAACTGGGCCTCGTGGACGTCCACCGCGGCATCGACCAGCGCCCCGAGCAGTACACGTGGTGGAGCAACCGCGGCCAGGCATGGGCGAAGAACGTCGGGTGGCGCATCGATTACCACGTCGCCACCCCGGGCATCGCCGCCAGGGCGCACGCGGTCTCGATCTACAAGGACGAGCGGTTTTCGGACCATGCGCCGTTGATCATCGATTACGCGACCTGATCCCCCCTGATCTGGGGGATTTATCGCTGAGAATGTCGTAAAAACATCAGCTTACGCACTTTCGAGAGATTCGGAAGGTGGTTTGTTGATATGATCGGTCGTTAAGCTTTCCGCATGGAATCTTTTTCCACGGTGCCAAAACCTGTCCTCGAACGATCATGACCACTCAGCCCACCCCGACCGCCCCGACCGACGCCGCCGCGAGCGTCACGCCCCCGATCCTGCTGGCCGCGACGCCGACCGGCACGGCGCGCGACATGAGCATCGCCCTGGACTTCAGCACGGCGATGGCGGCCGCAACCGGCAGCATCATCGTCACGGACGGCGCCGTGCAGACCGTGATCGACCGCGCGACGGGCCTGCCCACCATGCGCGTGGTCGGCGCGACCGACACCCACACGGTGTCGGCCTCCAGCCTCGTCATCGACGGGACCCACGTCACGCTGAACGTCAAGGACCTGCTGCCGGGCCACACGTACAGCGTGGTGATGGGCGCGGACGTGCTGCAGTCGGACGGCCACGTGGCGTTTGGCGGCGTCCGGTCCACGTCGCAGGTGCAGTTCCCGACGCCGGCCGTCACGGGCCCGACCGTCTCGGTCTCGACCGACGGCGCCGTCCTCAAGGCGGGCGGCAGCATCGCCGTCACGCTGACGTTCTCGGAAGCGGTGAAGGTGCTGCCCGCGGACGCGCTGACCGCGCAGCACGCGGGCATTACCGGCCTGTCGACGGCCGACGGCGGCATCACCTGGCATGCGACCCTCACGGCGCCGGCGGAGGCCACGACGGCGGTCGGCAATGCCCTGAGCCTGGACATGAGCAAGGTGGCCGGCGCCGCCGGCAACCACGGCAGCGGCACGATCAACCTGGCCAGCTACACGGTCGACACCGAGGCGCCCACGGCCACCTTCACGCTGGACCGCACGACACTCGCGGCCGGCCACGACGCCGTCGCCACCCTCCATTTTTCCGAAGCCGTCACCGGCCTCGCCCCGGCCGCGCTGAGCGCCGGCCACGCGACGGTCTCCAACCTGCACACGACGGACGGCGGCATGACCTGGCTCGCCACGCTGAGCGGCGACGCCGCCACGACCGCGGGCGGCAACGTCCTCGCCGTCGACCTGGGCCAGGTGCGCGACCTGGCCGGCAACGCGGGCAGCGGCAGCGTGGCGTCGCCCGCCTACACGGTCGACACGCAAGGGCCGGGCCTGGCCTCGGTCGCCCTCGACGGCGCCACGCTCGCGAACGGCAAGACGCTGCACGCCACGTTCACGTTCGCGGAAAGCGTGCAAGACCTGCCGCTCGCCGCGATCGGCGCGCCGCATGCGACGGTGTCCAGCATCGCCACCAGCGACGGCGGCAAGACGTGGACGGCGACGCTCACCGCGGACGGCAGCGGCACCTGGACCGGCAACACGGTCAGCGTCGACTTGACCAAGGTGGTGGACATGGCCGGCAATGCCGGCACCGGCACGGCCCAGGGCAGCACGTACGCCGTCGATACGCAGGGCCCGACCGCCACGCTGGAACTGAACGGCGGCGCCGTGCACACGGGCAGCAGCCTTGGCCTGACGCTGCATTTCAGCGAAGCGGTGACCGACCTGGCGCCGGCCGCGCTGCAGGCCCCGAACGCGGCGCTCGCCAACCTGCAGCACTCGGCCGATTACCTGACGTGGACGGCGACGCTCACGCCGCAGTCCGGCATCAGCGATGCGGGCAACGCCGTCCGGCTCGACCTCACGCAAGTGCACGACGCCGCGGGCAATACCGGCAGCGGCGCGGCGTTTTCCGGCAACTACGCCGTCGACACGCAGGGCCCGGACGCCGTCGCGATCGTCCTCGACGGCGGCATGCTCGGCGGCGGCAAGAGCATCCACGCCACGTTCACGTTCGCCGACAGCGTGCGCGACCTGCCGCTGGCCGCGATCAGCGCGCCGCATGCGACGGTGTCCAGCATCGCCACCAACGACGGCGGCAAGACCTGGACGGCAACGCTCACGGCCGACGGCAGCGGCACCTGGACCGGCAATGCCGTCAGCGTCGACCTGGCCCAGGTCCAGGACCTGGTGGGCAATGCCGGCCACGGCACCAACGCCAGCACCGGGTATGCCGTCGACACGCAAGGGCCGGGCGCCACGCTGGCGCTGGCCGGCACCGGCCTGACGCTGCATTTCACCGAAGCCGTGACCGACCTGACGACGGCCGCCCTGCTGGCGCCGAACGCGACGCTCGGCAACCTGCAGCACTCGGACGACTGGCTGACGTGGACGGCGACCTGGACGCCGCAGGGCGGCGCCACCGATGGCGGCAATACCATCAGCCTCGACCTCACGCAGGTGCACGACGCCCTCGGCAACGCGGGCAGCGGGACCGTCTCGATCACTCCGGTCGACACCACGCCGCCCACCGTGCTCGACATCCTGTTCGACGGCACGGCGATCGGGCCGGCGCACGGCATCGGCTTCACGATCACGTTCTCGGAAAGCGTGAGTGACCTGACGGCGGCCGCGCTGCAAGCGCCGCACGCCAACGTGAGCGCGCTCGCGACGCTCGACGGCGGCAAGACCTGGACCGGCATGCTCACGGCTGCGGATGGCGCGACGACCAGCAAGGACAACGCGCTCGGCGTCGACCTGACCCAGGTGCACGACGCGGCCGGCAATGCGGGCACGGGCACGGCGGCGTCGCTGTCGCATTACGGCCTGGTCATGGACCCCGTCGCCGCCACGGTCGACCTGGACGGCGCCACGCTGGTCAGCGGCGGCAGCGTCGGCGTCACGATCCACTTCTCGGCACCGGTGGCGGCACTGGACGCCGCCGCCATCGCCGCGCCGCACGCCACGCTCGCCGACCTGCGCCACTCGGACGACAACCTGACCTGGTACGCGACCTTGTCCGCGGCCGACGCCGGCGTCGTCGACGACGCCAACGTCGTCAGCGTGGACCTGACCAGGGTGCACGACGCGTTCGGCAACGCGGGCAGCGGCACGGCCAGCTCGGGCAACTACACGTTCGATACGACGGTGGCCGGGTATGTGTCCGGCATCCACGTCAACGACGCCGGCCCGTTCGTCGACGACGGCGTGACGAACATCGGCAACGAATACGTCGAGGGCACTGTCATCGGCACGCTGACCGGCACCCAGCACCTGCGGGTCACGTACGACGGCCAGGACGTCGACCCGTACGGCCTGCACGTGAACACGCCGGACGCCGGCGTGACGACGTGGTACTTCGCGGGCGAAGCCTATATGGCGGCGGGCCCGCACACCTACGCCGCGAGCATCGTCGACGACGCCGGCCACGCCAGCGTCACGGTGTCGAAGCAGATCACGGTCGACATGACGAACCCGCGCCTGACCGGCTCACCCGACGGCAACACCGCGTTCGACGTGGCGGGCAACCTCGTGCTCACGTTCGACAAGGCGGTCTACTGGAAGATCGGCGAGGGCGCCAACGACGGCCTGCAGCTGTACGACCACGACGGCGCCAGCACGTATATCAACCTGGCGGACAGCGATTTCTCGATCGACCACAAGACCATCACGCTCAGCGCCGACGAGCTGCACCTCGGTTCGGGCAACGACTACAGCCTCTACCTGCCCTACATGCTGACCGATCTGGCCGGCAACCAGGTGGCGTACGAAAGCATCGTCTTCCACACGGCCGGCGCCTATGTCGACGTGACGCCGCCCTCGGCGACCGGCCTGGCCACCGCGGGCGGCGGCGGCGCTTACGGCGTCGGCGCCACCATCGACATCCGCGTGACGTTCAGCGAACCGGTCAACGTGGCCGGCGACGGCACGCCCGTCCTCCATCTCGACAACGGCGCCACGGCCACGTTCCTGAACATGAGCGAAGACCGGCGCTCCGCCGTGTTCGCGTACACGGTGGCGGCGGGCGACCAGGACGTCGCCGGCCTCGACATCGCCAGCAGGGCCGACCTGGCCGGCCACTTCGCCGACGACGCCGGCCACCAGCTCGACCTGGCGCACATCACATTCGGATCCCTGCTCGATGCCGACGGCTACGGCAATTCCATCCGGATCGATGTGCACGCGCCGGACGCCCCGCCCGCGCCGCTGCTGGCCGCCGCGTCCGACACGGGCACGATCGGCGACAACGTCACGAGCATCATGGCGCCCAACATCACGGGCAGCGGCGCCGACGCCTGGGCCAGGATCGACCTGTACGCGGGCGACCACCTGGCCGGCACCGGCCAGGCCGACGGCAGCGGCAACTGGACCATCGACACCGTCGTGCTGGGCACCAACGGCCTCTATACACTGACGGCCATCCAGTACGACGAGGCGAACAATGCCAGCGCGCCGTCGCAGCCGCTGACGATCGCCGTGGCCGGCGCGGCGCCCGCGGTGACGACGCTGGACGCCGGCGTCGACAACGGCCTGTCCGCCAACGACAACGTCACGAACCTCACGACGCCCGGGTTCACGGGCACCGTGGCCGCCGGCACGACGGTGAACGTGTGGGACGGCAGCACGGCGCTTGGGTCCACCAGCGCCGGCAACGACGGCGTCTGGCATTTCACGCCGAACGGGGGCCTGGCGAACGGCCAGCACACGATCACGCTGGCACTGGCCGACGCCAACGGCAACGTGACGCCGCGCGAGCTGTCGGCGCCGTTCACCTTCACGATCGACGCCGTCGCCCCCGACGCCCCCGGCACGCCGCTGCTGGCCGCCAGCAGCGACACGGGCATCTCCGCCGCCGACGGCATCACGACCGACACGACGCCCACGCTGACCGGCACCGCGTTGGAAGCCGGCGGCAAGATCGAGGTCTACGACGGCGACACGCTGCTGGGCAGCGCCGACGTCGGCACCGACGGCGCCTGGTCGTTCACGCCCGGCGCCGACAAGGCGTTCGCGGACGGCGTGCACACGCTCACCGCGCGCCAGGTGGATACGGCCGGCAACCGCGGCGCCGCGTCCGCGCCGCTGTCGATCACGATCGACACGACGGCGCCGACGGTCGCGTTCACCCAGCCGTACTCGAAGAACGGGTCGAACTGGTACAGCCTGGAATTCAGCGAAAAAGTCGTGTTCGCGACGAACGGCGCGATCGACGTGCTGGACGGCCTGAACAACGGTAAATCGCACCATGCGTGGAACGTGCTGACCAACTGGGACATCGCGGCGAACGCGCAGGGCGTGCAGAACACGCTGGAGCTCAACCTGAACGCGCTGAGCGGCGTCTTTCACCTGGTGGTGGACGACAACGCGATCCAGGACGCGGCGGGCAACGTCGCCGTCATCGGCACCTCGACCTTCACGGTCGGCCTGGCATGACGGTGTTCAGGGCGCCGGCCAGTCCAGCGCGCGCGTGCTGGCGAAGCTGCGCGGCGCGCCGGTGAGCGGATCGTCGAACGCGATGGCGCGCGCCAGCAGTTGCAGCGGCGCGGAAAAATCGTCGCCCTTGCACGGCAGCGCGACCGGATAAAAGGCATCGTTCAGGATCGGCGCGCCCAGCGACGCCATGTGCAGGCGCAGCTGGTGCTTGCGTCCCGTGTGCGGATGCAGCCGGTAGCGCGCGATCCCGCCGCGTGTTTCCAGCAGCTCGACGAACGTCTCGGAATTCGGTTCGCCGGGTTCTTCCCGCATCACGAAGAACTTGTCGCCGTCGACCATGCGGCTCTTGTAGGTGAACGGGAATGCCCTCCCTTCCAGCACGGGCGCCAGCGCCTCGTACACCTTGCGGATGCTGCGTTTCTGGAACATCGACTGGTACGTCCCGCGCGTGGCCGGGTTGTGCGAGAAGATGACGACGCCGGCCGTCTCGCGGTCGAGGCGGTGGATCGGCGTCAGGTGCGGCAGGTCGAACGCCTGCTTCAGGCGCACGAGCAGCGTCTCGCGCAGGAAGCGGCCGGTCGGGATCATCGGCAGGAAGTGCGGCTTGTCGACGACGAGCAGGTGCGCGTCCCGGAAGATGACCGATTCCTCGAACGGGATCGGTGTCTCGTGTTCCAGCTCGCGGTAGTACCAGATGCGCATGCCCTGGCGCACGTGGCTGTCGGCGCCGAGACGCCCGCCCTGCGCATCGACGACGTCGCCGCGCGCGAGGCGCTCGGCCCAGGACGGGCCGCCGACGTCGGGAAAGCGCGCTTCCAGGAAGGCCAGCATGCCCCCGGCACGGGTTTCCGCGATCCACAGATAACTGGGCGCCACGCCATCGCGTACCGGCAGCGGCACGACTGCATTGGCCGCGGCCTGGTGGCCCTTCCTGACGAAACGTGCCATCTGCCCTCTAGCGCTGGGCGACGTTGGAGCGGTACGGCGGCAGGCTGTCGACCGGCACGCCCTTGCTGCGCGCGTACAGCGGCAGCAGCACGTTCATGTGGTTCTCGATCTGCTCGATGCGTTCGCTGCCGCCCGGGTGGGTGGACAGCAGTTCGATCGGCGCGCCGCTCTGGTTCAGCACCGCCATCTTGTTCCACAGCGCGATGCCGGCGCGCGGGTCGTAGCCGGCGCGCGCGGCGATGTCCAGGCCCACGAGGTCGGCCTCGCGTTCCTCGTCGCGCGAGAACTTCAGCACGGCCAGCTGGCCGAACGCATTTGCGGCGCCGCGCACGTCCACGCCGAGCCAGGCCGACAGCGCGGTGCCGCCCAGCTGGCTGACGAGGCCCGTCGCCGTCGCCTTGCTCTGGCGGTCGCGCCCGTGCTCGCGCAGCGCGTGCGCGATCTCGTGGCCCATCACGGCCGCGATCTCGTCGTCCGTCAGGCGCAGTTTGTCGATGATGCCGGTATAAAAGGCGATGCGCCCGCCCGGCATGCAGAAGGCATTCACCTCGCCGGACTTGAGCAGGTTGACCTGCCATTTCCACTGCTGCGCGTCCTGGTTCCAGCGGATGGTGTTCGGGATGATGCGCTTGGCGATGGCGCGCAGGCGCTGGACCTGCGGATCGGATTCGGGCACGAGCGCACCCTCCTGCTTCGCCTTGCTCATCAGCGCCAGGTATTGCTGGGCCGACTGCTGGTTGATCGCTTCCTCGGGCGCGGCGATGTCGCGCCATACGCTGCCGATGCGGTTGCGGTTGAGCGGCTTGACGGCGATGCCGTCCTGGACGACCTGGTTCTGGTTCGGACGGTCGTCCTGGGCCGGCGCGGCCTGCACGGCGGCGCACACGGCCAGCAACACGGCCGCGCCGCGCTTGAAGATGGGTTTCATGGTGTTCTCCTGCTGGGTTCTGGCGACATCATGCCCGCGACACGTACGTATGTACAACACGATACGCGGGCATGCAAGCGCAAAACGCTCAAGCCTTGCTTACGAGGTCGCGCTTGCGCAGGCGGAATACCGCCAGGCTGCCGCGCAGATTCGGCAGGAACGACACCGGCCTGCCCTCGGCCAGCGCGACGTATTCCAGCACTTCCAGCCCGCATTTCTCGGCCAGTTCCTTGAAGTCGTAGATCGTCGCGTAGCGCAGGTTCGGCGTGTCGAACCATTGGTAAGGCAGGGAACGCGACACCGGCATGCGTCCCTTGAGCAGCGCCGCGCGGTGCGGCCAGTAGGCGAAGTTCGGGAACGACACGATCGCCTCCTTGCCGACGCGGACGATGTCGCGCAGGCGCGCCTCCACGTGCTGCATCATCTGCAGCGACGACAGGCACAGGACCGTGTCGAAGGCATCGTCCGCGAACAGGTCGAGGCCCTGCTCCATGTCGTGCTGGATCACGCTGATGCCGCGCTGCGTGCTTTCCAGGACCTTGTCGTCGGCGATCTCGACGCCGTAGCCGGTGCAGTGCTTGGCCTGTTCCAAGTAGCGCAGCATGGCGCCGTCGCCGCAGCCGACGTCCAGCACGTGCGCGCCGTCGCCCACCCAGTGCGCGATGAAGGCCAGGTCGGGGCGCAGGGTGCTCAGGTCTTCGAATTTCATGCGGCCTCCTCCGCCCAGATGCGTTCGTAGTAGGCGCGCACGATGTTCATGTAGCGATGATCCTCCAGCAGGAAGGCGTCGTGGCCGTGCGGCGCGTCGATCTCGGCATACGTCACCTTGCGGCGGTTGGCCAGCAACGCCTCCACGATCTCGCGGCTGCGCTCCGGCGCGAAGCGCCAGTCGGTGGAGAACGACGCGACGAGGTACTGCGCGCGCGTGTTTTCCAGCGCCTTGGCGAGAACGCCGCCATGCTCGCGCGCGGGGTCGAAGTAGTCGAGCGCCTTCGTGATCAGGAGGTAGGTGTTGGCGTCGAAGTATTCCGAGAATTTATCGCCCTGGTAGCGCAGGTACGATTCGATCTCGAAGTCGATGCCGAAGTCGAATTTGTACTCGTTGCGCTCGGCCGCGTTGCGCAGCTTGCGGCCGAATTTTTCCGCCATGTCGTCGTTCGACAGGTAGGTGATGTGGCCGACCATGCGCGCCACTTTCAGGCCGTTCCTGGGCACGACGCCGTGTTCGTAGAAGTCGCCGCCGCGGTAATCCGGATCGGTGAGGATGGCCTGGCGGGCCACGTCGTTGAACGCGATGTTCTGCGCCGACAGCTTGGGCGTGGACGCGATCACGATGCAGTGACGCAGGCGTTCCGGGAACATGATGCTCCACGCGAGGGCCTGCATGCCGCCCAGCGAGCCGCCCATCACGGCCGCGAACCGTTCGATGCCGAGGCGGTCAGCCAGGCGTGCCTGCGCGGCCACCCAGTCTTCCACCGTCACGACGGGGAAGGCGGCGCCGTACGGCTTGCCGGTGGCCGGATTCGCGTGCATCGGGCCCGTCGAACCGAAGCAGGAACCGAGGTTGTTGACGCCGATGACGAAGAAGCGGTCGGTGTCGACGGGCTTGCCCGGCCCCACCATATTGTCCCACCAGCCGACGCTCTTGGGCTGGTCGGCGTAATGGCCCGCGACGTGGTGCGACGCGTTCAGCGCGTGGCAGATCAGCACCGCGTTCGACTTGTCGGCGTTCAGCGTGCCGTACGTTTCATACACCAGCGTGTAATCGCCGAGCGCCGCGCCGCTTTGCAGAGGTAGTGGTTCGGCGAACTGCATCGCCTGGGGGGAGACTATTCCGATCGATCCCATGAAGACTCGTTAAATGTGTTTGCTGCGAATGACTAGATGGACTGCAGCTGCTCCACGGCTTCGGCGATGGCCGCCGGCTCCATCGCGCGCAGGATGCGCCGGGTGCGCGGCACGAGCCGCGCCAGGTCGCTGGACAGGATTTCCTGCTTGACGGCCAGCAGCTGGGCCGGATGCATCGAGAACTCGCGCAGGCCCATGCCCAGCAGCAGGCGGGTGAGCTTGACGTCGCCCGCCATCTCGCCGCATACGGCCACGTCGATGCCGGCCTTGTGCCCGGCCTCGATCGTCATCGCGATCAGGTTCAATACCGCCGGGTGCAGCGGATTGTACAGGTGCGCCACCTCGTAGTCGACGCGGTCGATCGCCAGCGTGTACTGGATCAGGTCATTGGTGCCGATCGACAGGAAGTCGAGGCGCTTCACGAACATCGGCAGCGCCAGCGCGGCGGCCGGGATCTCGATCATGGCGCCGACGTCGACGCCGGCGTCGAACTTGACGTTCTGCTCGCGCAGCTGGGCCTTGGCCTGCTCGATCATGGCGAGCGACTGGTCGATCTCGAACGCATGCGCCAGCATCGGGATCAGGATGCGCACCTTGCCGAACGCGGACGCGCGCAGGATCGCGCGCAGCTGCGTGAGGAACATCTGCGGCTCGGCCAGGCAATACCGGATCGCGCGCAGGCCCAGCGCCGGATTCAGCGCCGTGTGCTCGGCCTGGTCGAGCGGCTTGTCGGCGCCCACGTCGAGCGTGCGGATCGTGACCGGGCGCCCCTTCATCGCCAGCACGGCCCGGCGGTACTGTTCGAACTGTTCGTCCTCGTCCGGGACCTTGAGGGCTTGCGCGCCGCGTCCCATGAACAGGAATTCGGAGCGGAACAGGCCGACGCCGACGGCGCCCGCTTCCAGCGCCGGACCGCAGTCGTCCGGCAATTCGATGTTCGCGAGCAGCGTGATCGACGTGCCGTCCTTCGTGACGGCCGGCGTCTTCTTGAGCTTGAGCAGGCGCTTGCGCGCCTTCATCAGATTGGCCTGGCGCACGCGGTACTGCTCCATCACGAGCGCGCTCGGATTGCAGATGACGACGCCGGCGTCGCCGTCGACGATCACCCAGTCGTCCTGCTCGATCAGGCGCGACGCCTGGCTCATGCCGACGGCGGCCGGGATGTCCAGGCTGCGCGCGACGATCGCCGTGTGCGAGTTCTGGCCGCCCACGTCCGTGACGAAGCCGACGAACGAACGGTCGCGGAACGCGAGCATGTCGGCCGGCGAGATGTCGTGGGCGACCACGATCATCTGCGGCTGAAAATGGTCTTCGCCGGGCGCCGCGGGCGACGCCGGCAGCGCGGTCCCCATCAGCACCTTGAGCACGCGCTCGGCCACCTGCTGGATGTCCTGCTTGCGCTCGCGCAGGTACGCGTCCTCGATCTCGTCGAACTGCGCGGACAGCTCGTCGATCTGCGTGACGAGCGCCCATTCCGCGTTGTAGTGGCGGGTCCGGATGATGTCGAGCGGTGCCTCCGAGATCATCGGATCGGACAGGATCAGCACGTGCACGTCGATGAAGGCGCCCAGTTCCGTCGGGGCTTCCCTGGGCAGGTCGGTCCACAATTCCTGCAGGTTGCGGTGCACTTCGGCGATCGCGTCCTGCAGGCGTTTCACTTCCGCCTCGACCTGCTCTTCCGGCACCAGGTAGTGCTTGACGTCGAGCGCGGCCGGCGTGAGCAGGTGCGCGCGCCCGATCGAAATCCCGCGCGAGACCGGAATGCCGTGCAATGTGAACGATGCCATGGAAGTTCCCTGATGACGCCCTCGGCTATCCGGCATTACTCGCCTTCGCCGAATTTATCGTTGATGAGGCCGGTGAGCGCCGCGATGCATTCCTGTTCGTCGGGGCCGTCCGCTTCCAGCGTCACCTTGGCGCCCTTGCCGGCGGCCAGCATCATGACGCCCATGATCGACTTGGCGTTGATGCGGCGCGCGTTGCGGGTGAGCCAGACGTCGCTCTGGAACCTGGCGGCCAGCTGGGTGAATTTGGCGGAAGCGCGGGCGTGAAGGCCCAGCTTGTTGATGATCTCGAGTTCCTGTTGAATCATTTGTAGTTGTCGTTTTCTCGTGCGATACGCCCGGGCCGTTTCGAAACGGCCCCAAACCCCGGTCAAGTGCCGAGCCGGATCCTGTTGTCCACCCTGACGGCACCGTTCTGGGCACCGGCCAATGCCATCTCGACCACGACGTCCAGCGTGTCGCGCCGGTACGTGATCGCGCGCAGCAGCATCGGCAGGCTGATGCCCGCGATGATTTCCACGCGCCCCGCCTCGGCCAGCGAATTGCAGCAGTTCGACGGCGTGCCGCCCTTGATGTCGGTGATGACCAGCACGCCGTCGCCTTCGTCCAGGCGCTGGATCGCGCTCTTCGCCAGTGCGTTGATCTCGTTCGTGTCCTGGTCCGCCGTCACGTCGATCGCTTCGAAGCGCTCGGTGGGGCCGCGGAACACGTGCGCGACCGCGGCGATGAATGCCTGGCCCAGCGGAGCGTGGGTCATCAGCAGAATGCCTACCATTTTTCAGTGTCCCGTTACCCGGTTTTCAACGGCATCGATGAACATCGCCGCAACGTCGAAACCGGTCTGGTCGGCGATCTCCTGGAAACAGGTGGGACTGGTAACGTTCACCTCGGTCAGGAAATCGCCGATCACGTCCAATCCTACCAGCAACAGCCCACGCTCGGCCAGTACGGGGCCGAGCGCTTCCGCGATCTCGCGGTCGCGCGCCGACAGCGGCTGCGCGACGCCGGTGCCGCCGGCCGCCAGGTTGCCGCGCACCTCGCCGGCCTGCGGAATGCGCGCCAGCGAGAACGGGACCGGCTTGCCGTCGATGACGAGCACGCGCTTGTCGCCCTTGACGATCGCCGGGATGTATTTCTGCGCCATGATCGTGCGCGCGCCGTTTTCCGTCAGCGTCTCGATGATCGAGCCCAGATTCAGGCCATCGTCCTTCACGCGGAAGATGCCGGCGCCGCCCATGCCGTCCAGCGGCTTGAAGATCACGTCGCCGTGCTCGGCGTGGAAGGCGCGCAGGCGCGTGCCGGACGACGACACGAGCGTCGGCGACGTGAACTGGCTGAACTGGGCGATGGACAGCTTTTCGTTGTGGTCGCGGATCGCCGACGGTTTGTTGAACACGCGCGCGCCCTGGCGCTCGGCCAGTTCCAGCAGATAGGTGCCGTACACGTATTCCATGTCGAACGGCGGATCCTTGCGCTGGATGACGGCGTCGAATCCGGACAGGGGCACGGTATCGGTGTCGCCCTCGCGGTACCAGTCGTCGGCGTCGCCGGTCAGCACGATCTCGGTGGCCTCGGCCGTCACGACGCCCTCCTCCAGCACCAGGTGGCGCTGTTCGAAGGCATAGATCCGGTGACCGCGCCGGGCGGCTTCGCGCATCATCGCAAAGGTCGAGTCCTTGTAGATTTTGAAGCCGGACAATGGATCGGCGAGAAAAGCGATTTTCATGATGGTCCCAATGGAGGCAATGCCACGATTTTAGCCGGAAACGCGGATGTTCGCGGAAAGGCGGGCCCGACCGGCCGACGAGTTACCGGGGCAGCTTCCCATTGGCAAAAAGGCATCTACTCAGCCTGCATTTGCGAACCCTCAAACGTGCCTCCCGCCCGATTGGGAAGATGCGTCGAGGAGGGCACGATGAGCGACCGAGCCGAGCAGGAACGCATCAACCAGGTCTATCGCCAATGGCATGGCGGCGCCGCGCTGGCGAAATATGCCTGGCACCGGCCCGACATCGTCCGCCAGATGGCGGCGCGGTCACGCGTGCTGGCCGAGCTGTTGCCGCTGACGGTGGGGCGCGACCTGTCCGCCGTGCGCGCGCTCGACGTCGGCTGCGGCAGCGGCAGCTTCCTGCGCCAGCTGATCGACTGGGGCGCCACGCCCGCCCACCTGGCCGGCACGGAGCTCCAGCAGGACCGCCTCGATCAGGCACGCGCCCGCACGGCGCCCGGCATCCGCTGGCACCTGGGACCGCTCGACGCCTTTCCCGACGCCAGCACGGACCTCGTGAGCGCGCACACCGTGTTTTCCTCGATCCTCGACGACGACCTGCGGCGCGGCCTGGCCGCCGACATGTGGCGCGTGCTGCGTCCCGGCGGCTGGACGATGATCTTCGACTTCCGCTACGCCAGTCCGCGCAACACCCACGTGCGCAAGGTGACGGGCGTCGAACTGCTGCGCTTCTGGCCCGCCGCCGGCCGCCACTACCGCACGCTGGTGCTGGTGCCGCCGCTGGGCCGCACGCTGGCCGCCCTGCCCTGGCTGATCCCGGAAACGCTGGCGACGTTGATCCCGCCGCTGCGCTCGCATTTCATCTACATGGCGCGCAAGCCCGAGACGGACCGGGATGAATGATCGCGTTCGGTGGGCACGTTTCATTGGATCGATGTCACCGGCATCAATCCCCCCGGCCTCAAATGCCCCCTCCACCGACGCGCCAAATGAATACGCGCGATCGGACCGTCAAGAGGCCGTAGGGTGGGCGGCGTCCGCCCACCAAACGCATGCGGCCGACGAATGGTTAATAAATCTCCGGATCCGGATCCGTCCGCTCCAGCTCCAGCGACGCCGCCAGCAACGCCAGCCGCGCCACGACGCCGTACACATAGAAGCGGTTCGGCGCGGCGGTGCCCGGCTTGGCCTTCAGGTCCGGCACGGCATGCTGCTGCGCGAACGCGAGCGGCACGTATTGCGAGCCCGGCGCATTCAGGTTCTGGTCGACGCCGCGCTCCGCATGCACGCGGTAGAAGCCGCCGACGACGTAGCGGTCGATCATGTACACGACCGGCTCCGCCACCGCGTCGTTGATCGACTCGAACGTGGGCACGCCTTCCTGGATCATCACGTCGGTGACGGTGACGCCGTCCTTGATGACCGACATCTTGTTGCGCTGCTTGCGGTTCAGGTCCTTGACTTCGCTCGCATCCTTGACGGTCATGATGCCCATGCCGTATGTGCCGGCGTCCGGCTTGACGATGACGAAGGGTTTTTGGTCCTTCATCCCGTATTCCTTGTACTTCTTCTTGATCTTCGACAGCAGCGCCGACACGTTATCGGCCAGGCACTCCATGCCGACGTCTTCCTGGAAATTGACCTCGCCGCATTTGCTGTGCAGCGGGTTCACGAGCCAGGGGTCGATGTCGATCAGCTTGCCGAACTTCTTGGCGACTTCGTCGAACGCCTTGAAGTGATTGCTCTTGCGGCGCACGGCCCAGCCGGCGTGCAGCGGCGGCAGCAGCGATTGCTCGTGGACGTTTTCCAGAATAGCCGGGATGCCGCTGGAGAGGTCGTTATTCAGCAGGATCGTGCAGGGGTCGAAATCGGCCAGGCCGACGCGGCGGCCGTTGGGCGAGCGCACGAGCGGCTCGACCACGAGCATATTCCCGTCCGGGAGCGCGAGCGGCGTCGGTTCCGTCACCTCGGGCGATAGCGAACCCAGGCGCACGTGCAGGCCCGTCTGGCGGAAGATCTGCATCAGCCGCTGCACGTTCTGCAGGTAGTACGGATTGCGCGTATGGCTTTCCGGGATCAGCAGGAGGTTGCGGGCGTCCGGGCAATACTTGTCGATCGCGGCCATGGCGGCCTGCACCGTCAGCGGCAGCATCTCCGTCGACAGGTTGTTGAAGCCGCCCGGGAACAGGTTCGTGTCCACCGGCGCCAGCTTGTAGCCGGCATTGCGCAGGTCCACCGAGCAGTAGAACGGCGGCGTATGCTCCTGCCACTCGAGGCGGAACCAGCGTTCGATGGCGGGCGTGGCTTCGAGAATCTTCTTTTCCAGGTCCAGCAGGGGACCGGTCAGGGCGGTGGCGAGGTGGGGAACCATAAAAATGACGTCCTTCGGGCTTCTTGGCGATATGGTAAGCCGAGATTGGGCCTGATGAACGTTTTTTAAAGTCCTATATTCGTTCCGGAAACAAAAAAGCGCCCAGTGGGCGCTTTTTTGAACCGAATTAACGGACTAACAATCAGGAGTGATAAGCCTGCTCGCCGTGGCTCGCGATGTCCAGGCCTTCGCGCTCCTCGTCCTCGGGCACCCGCAGACCGACGACGACGTCGACGATCTTGTAGGCGACGAACGACACGACGGCCGACCACACGATGGTGGTGCCGATGGCTTCCGCCTGCACCAGCACCTGGTGGGCGATCGAGTACGGATCGGCCGCCATTTTGTTGGTGACGTAGTCGAAGATGCCCTGGCCGCCCAGTTGCGGTGCCGCGAACACGCCGGTCAGCAGCGCGCCCAGGATGCCGCCCACGCCGTGCACGCCGAACACGTCCAGCGAATCGTCGGCGCCGATCATGCGCTTCAGGCCGTTCACGCCCCACAGGCAGACGATACCGGCGACGAGGCCGATGATCAGGGCGCCCATCGGGCCGACGAAGCCGCAGGCCGGGGTGATGGCGACGAGGCCGGCGACGGCACCCGAGGCACCGCCCAGCATCGACGGTTTGCCCTTGGTGATCCACTCGCCGAAGACCCACGACAGGGTGGCGGCGGCGGTAGCCAGCAGCGTGTTGACGAAGGCCAGCGCGGCGATGTCGCCTGCTTCCAGTGCCGAACCGGCGTTGAAGCCGAACCAGCCCACCCACAGCAGCGAGGCGCCGATCATGGTCATCGTCAGCGAGTGCGGCGCCATCGATTCACGGCCGTAGCCGACGCGCTTGCCGATCAGGACCGCACCGACGAGGCCGGCGATAGCGGCGTTGATGTGCACTACGGTGCCGCCCGCGAAGTCGAGGGCACCCTTCTGGAACAGCCAGCCGGCCTTGGCGGTCTCGGCGTCGGCGGTCGCGGCGGTGATGACATCCGGACCAGTCCAGAACCAGACCATGTGGGCGACCGGCAGGTAGCCGAACGTGAACCACAGCACGACGAACAGCAGCACGGCCGAGAAACGGGCGCGCTCGGCGAAGGCGCCGATGATCAGGGCGCAGGTGATGGCCGCGAACGTGCCCTGGAAGGCCACGTAGACGAACTCGGGAATCACGACGCCCTTGCTGAACGTGGCCGCCGTCGAGAACGTGGCCTTGACCGGATCCCAGATCCCGTTCAGGAACAGGCGGTCGAAGCCGCCGATGAACGCGGTGTTCTCCGTGAACGCCAGCGAATAGCCGTAGATGCACCACAGGACGATGATGACCGCGAAGATCATGAACACCTGCAGCAGCACGGACAGCATGTTCTTCGAACGGACCAGGCCGCCGTAGAACAGGGCCAGGCCCGGGATCGTCATCATGATCACCAGCAGCGTCGACACCATCATCCAGGCGGTGTCGCCCTTCTGCGGAGTCGGTGCGGCAGCGGCCGGTGCGGCGGCCGGGGCTGCTGCTGCGGCGACAGCCGGTGCCGCGTCGGCGGCGGGTGCGCTGGCAGCCGGTGCACTGGCAGCCGGGGCGGCCGCGGCGGCCCCGGCGACGGCTGCCGGTTTGGCGGCATCCTGGGCCAGGGCCGGCGCCGAGACGGCCAGCGCCATGGCGACGGACACGCCTGCGATCAATTTTGTGATTGTATGGATCATCGGATTCCCCTTACAGCGCTTCGTTGCCGGTTTCGCCGGTACGGATACGGACTACCTGCTCCAGGTTGGAGACGAAAATTTTGCCGTCACCGATCTTGCCGGTGCGGGCGGCGCTTTGAATGGTGTCGATCACCTGGTCGACGATGGCGTCGTCGACCGCTGCCTCGATCTTGGTCTTCGGCAGGAAATCGACGACGTATTCCGCACCGCGGTAGAGCTCGGTATGACCCTTCTGGCGACCGAAACCCTTCACCTCGGTCACCGTGATGCCCTGGACGTTGATTTCCGAAAGCGCTTCACGCACCTCGTCGAGCTTGAAGGGTTTGATGATGGCGGTAATCATTTTCATACGATTGCCTCTTCAGAAAGTTTTTGACACGGTGAGCAGCGCCGCGGACTTGCCCAGGTTTTCTGCGGACGGGCTCAGATAGGCACTGGTGTCGGCCTTGATGTAGGCCAGGGCCACCGAGCAGACGCCCAGGTCCTTGGTCACGCCGATCTTGTAGTCAGTGTAGGAAAGCGAACCGTTGTGGCGCACGTTCTGGCGGCCGGCATGCAGGTTCAGCGTGAAGCCGTTCGTGATGTCGACGTTGGCGCCAATGTCCAGGTAGCCGCTGCCCTTGCTGTCGGCCGTACCGAACAGGTTCGTCAGCGAATGCGAGTACTTGACGTAGGCCGGGCCGAAACCGAGCTGGCCGTACAGCTCGAACGTGTTGGCATTCGGATGCAGGCCGTTGCTCGGGTAGAAGTAGTACAGGCCGCCGACGTCATACGTGATGTCCGCGCTGAGGTTGCCGCGCTTGCCGCCGTACAGGTCCCATTCGACGTCGCCGCTGCCGCCCAGGTCCTTCGTCCACTTGATGGTCGACAGCCAGGTGCCCGCATACAAACCGGTCGGGTTGTGCGTGTAATCGGCGCCGCCCTGCAGCGCAGGATCGAGGCGGGACTGGGAAATGCCGCGGTAGCGATAATCGCTCGTCACCGCCGCGTTATAGCTCACCTCATTGTCCGGCTTCTGCTCCTCGGCGCCGGCCAGCTCGATGCCGAGACTCCACAAGCTTACGGCCAGTACTGCAACGTGGGGCCAATTGCTGTTACGACGCTTCATACGAACTCCCTTGGTAGTTGAACATATTCTTGAGTTGCGGTTTACAATCCCGGATCGCGACCCCGTTATGGTTTATGGTTGATTAGCAGGATGCGTGCCACCCATGCCGGGGTGGGTATCGGCTTGTTTTTTGCGCCTTACGCCCCCACTTTTTTGGTTTCCAAAATCAAACGAGACCAGGACGCGTGCTCCACGCCGGTGCACGCACCAATTCAGGTACATACGCACCGCCTTGGTGCGCAGTACCGACTCAAGGAATAGTGTGAAATGAATAATTTTTTTAATGATTTGCAAGGCAAGCTCAACGAAGTCTTCGAGAATTCGCCTGCCAAGGACATCGAGCGCAACGTCAAGGCGATGATGACCCAGGGCTTTTCGAAGCTCGACCTCGTGACGCGCGAAGAGTTCGACATCCAGGCCCAGGTGCTGGCAAAGACGCGCGCCAAGCTCGACGCGCTCGAATTGCGCGTGGCCGAACTGGAAGCCAGGGTGGCGGCGGCCGACACCAAGGCCTGAACGTGACGGGCGGCCTTGCGCCGCCCTCGCGCCGGTTCTATCCCCGCCGCACCGTCACCCGCATCACCGCCCGCCACGCCGCGAACAAGGCCGCGCCCCCCAGGCTGACCGCAAGCACGATGGCGACCATCCAGCCCACCGGATTGGCCAATCCGAGACCGTCCGCGGCAAACATCAGCGCACACGCCAGCGCCACCTGCGCGATCCACACGCCGCGCAGCGGCCGGAACGCGCCCGCCTCCCCGCGCCGCCAGAGGCGCAGCGCCACATAGGTCACGGGTCCGCACAGCAGGCAGAACAGGACCGCGAGGGCGAGCAGGGAAAGGATCAGTCTTGGCATGCGCGCTACATTACCAGAGTGCACGACCAGAGGTACGACGACCGGTTGTATCCCCGTCCACGATAAAAGTTCGGCGCACACGCCTGTCCGCTCTCAACAGGCATCCGTTCCGCTTGCCTAAGATGGGGCCTCGTCCACCGATGCAGGAGCCCGATTGAGCCTCGCCGTCCTCAGGAGCCGCGCCCTCGCCGGCATGGAAGCGCCCGCCGTCAGCGTCGAGGTCCACCTGGCCAACGGTTTGCCGGCAATGAATATCGTCGGCCTGGCGGACGCCGAAGTGCGCGAATCGAAAGACCGCGTACGCGCCGCGCTGCAGAATTCGGGCTTCGACGTGCCCAGCCGCCGCATCACCATCAATCTCGCGCCGGCCGAACTGCCCAAGGAATCGGGCAGGTTCGACCTGCCGATCGCGCTGGGCATCCTGGCCGCGTCGGAGCAGATCCCGGCTGGCGCGCTGGACGGCTACGAATTCGCCGGCGAGCTGTCGCTGTCGGGAGAATTGCGTCCGGTGCGCGGCGCGCTCGCGATGAGCTTCGCGATGCTGCGCCGGCACGCGGAGGACGACGCGTCGGCGCGCGCCTTCGTGCTGCCCTGGGCGAACGCGGACGAAGCGGCCCTCGTGACGGATGCCGCCATCTATCCGGCCCGCTCGCTGCTGGAGGTGTGCGCGCACTTCGCGGCGACATCCGACGATACGCGGTTATTGCGCTACCGGCCCGCCCCATCGGACGATCCGCCCGTGTACCCGGATTTTGCCGACGTCAAGGGCCAGCAACAGGTCAAGCGCGCGCTGGAAGTGGCGGCCGCGGGCCTTCACTCCGTGCTGCTGGTCGGGCCGCCCGGCGCCGGCAAGAGCATGCTGGCATCCCGCTTTCCCGGCCTGCTGCCGCCGATGTGCGACGAGGAAGCGCTGGAAACGGCGGCACTGCAGTCGCTGGCCGGGAGCTTCGCCATCGAGCGCTGGCGCAAGCGGCCGTTCCGCAACCCGCACCATACGAGTTCCGGCGTGGCCCTCGTCGGCGGCGGCCAGGTGCCGCGTCCCGGAGAAATCTCGCTGGCCCATCACGGCGTGCTGTTCCTGGACGAATTGCCGGAGTTCGATCGCAAGGTCCTGGAAGTGCTGCGCGAACCGCTGGAAACCGGCGGCATCACGATCTCGCGCGCCGCCCGCCAGGCCGACTTTCCCGCCAATTTCCAGTTGATCGCGGCCATGAACCCGTGCCCGTGCGGCTGGCTCGGCCATCCGTCGGGTAAATGCCGCTGCACGCCGGACGGGGTGCAACGCTACCAGGACCGCATCTCCGGTCCCCTGCTCGACCGCATCGACATCCAGGTGCCGGTCGCGGCGCTGGCGCCGGATACGATGGCACAACTGGCCGACGGCGAACCGAGCGCCGCCATCGCGGCGCGCGTCGCGTGCGCGCATGCGCGCCAACTGGCGCGCCAGGGCAAGGCCAACCAGAAACTCACGACGCGGGACATCGACACCCATTGCCGCCTCGACGCGGCCGCCGAGCGCCTGCTGGGCGACGCCATGCAGCACCTGCACTGGTCGGCACGGGCTTATCACCGCGTGCTGAAAGTGGCGCGCACGATTGCCGACCTGGCCGGGTCGGATGCGGTACAGCCCGTCCACGTGGCCGAGGCGATCCAGTACCGGCGCGGGCTGCGCGATCACTGATGGCGAATCAGGCGAGCCCGATCGACGCTTGCTCGCGTGCCGCGCGCTTGATGGCCTGGGGCGGCTGGCCGAAGGCGCGCAGGAAGGCGCGGCGCATGCGCTCGGGATCGGAAAAGCCGGTCTCGCGCGCCACCACGTCGATCGAGTGGTTGCTGCCCTCGATCATGGCGCGCGCCGCTTCCACGCGCAGCACCTCGATCGCGCGCGCCGGCGACTGGCCCGTCTCGATGCGGAAGGTGCGGCTGAACTGGCGCGTGCTCAGGTTGGCCGCTTCGGCCAGCTCGTCCACGGACAGCGGCTTGCGCAAGTGGGTTTTGGCATACGACAGTGCTTGCTGGATGCGATCCGATTTCGGCTCCAGTTCCAGCAGGGCCGAGAACTGCGACTGGCCGCCGCTGCGGCGGTGATAGACGACCAGCTTGCGGGCGATGTTGCGCGACAGCTCGATGCCGTGGTCGCTCTCGACGAGGGCCAGGCACAGGTCGGCGCACGCGGTCATCCCGGCCGACGTCCAGACCTTGCCCTCGTTGATGAAGATGCGGTCTTCCTCGACGCGCACTTTCGGGTACATGCGCTGCAGGTCGCGCGCCAGCGACCAGTGCGTGGTGGCGCGCTTGCCGTCCAGCAGGCCCGCTTCGGCCAGCAGGAAGGCGCCCGTGCAAATGCTGCCCACGCGGCGCGACTGCACGCCGGCCTGGCGCAGGATCTCGACGAAACCGGGCGACGACGGCCGCCGCGGCACCATCTGCCCCGCCACCAGCAGGGTGTCGTAGTCGTACCGCGTGACCGCTTCCGTCAGCACATTGATGCCCGACGAGCTGGCCATGGCGCCGCCGTGCTCGGACAGGATCGTGACTTCGTAACAGGGTTCGTCGGACAGGGCGTTGGCGAATTCATAAACCGTCGTTGCCATCAGATCCAGGGCCTGGAAGCCGGGGGGCAGCAAGAGTCCGATTCTGCGTTTCATGTTGTCCTCAGTGATGATTAGGCTTGCCGGCTGGACCGGATTACAGCGTCTGCTGCAGTGCATGATGGTAATCATACGACACCAGCTTCGTCCCGGCCAAAAACAACTGACAAAGTAGATAGGAGGCGATTTCGATGTGCATACACACATATTGTCATTATTCGAGGGTTAGTCGTCATTCAGGACAAGAGTGTTTGCGCCAACATAGTTTCCAAAAGACAATTCTTCGCCTGTCAACCACTGGAGAACGATCATGCACCTGACCGACAACACCATTTTCATCACGGGCGGCACCTCGGGCATCGGCCGCGGCCTGGTGCTGGCCACAAACCGGGAAGAAGCGCTGGTCGACAGTACCATCCCGCTGCGCAACAATGCCGGCCCGGACGAGCACAAGCTCGTCAACGACTTCAACGCCCACATCACGGAACATCCGATTCCCGTGGGCGTCTGAAGCGCAGGGCCGTCCCAAGCGGACCGTCCGACGCGGTCCGCTGTTTCGCCGCTGGGCAAGCCCTGTTACCATTGGCGTCATGACAAGACGACTCTTCGCGGTCTCCGTGGCCGCCGCGCTGTGCCTCCTGGCGGCCTGCTCCCCCAAATACAACTGGCGCGACTATGCCAGTCCGGACGCACCCTACCGCGTCACGTTCCCGTCCAAGCCGAGCACCTTCACCCGCAACATCAACCTCGACGGGATGCAGGTCGCCATGACGATGACGGCGGCCGAAGTCGACGGCGCGACGTTCGCCGTCGGCGCGGCCGAGGCCCCGGACGCCGCGCGCGCCCAGGCCGCGCTGGAAGCGATGCAGGTCGCGCTGGTGCGCAACATCGGCGCCACCGTCACGCGCCAGGAGACGACGGCGGACAACAACGACCGCGCCACGCGCGATGTCGATGCGAGCGGCACCAGCCAGGGCGTCCCGATGCGCCTCGTCGGCCATTTCGAGTCGCGCGGCAAGCGCTTTTACCAGGTGATCGTGCTCGGCAAGACGCAGGCGCTCCCGGCCGAGCAGATCGACCAATTCCTCACGTCCTTCAAACTGCACTGACATGAACACAGCGTCTCCCGCCCTGCGCCTCTCCGCACTGCGCAAATCCTTCGGCCGTCCGGCCGTCGACGGCCTCGACCTGACGGTGCGGCGCGGCGAACTGTATGCGCTGCTGGGCCCGAACGGCGCCGGCAAGACGACGACGCTCCGCATGGTCACGGGCCTGCTGGCGCCCGATGAGGGCAACGTCGACGTGCTCGGCATCGACCTCGCGCGCGATCCCGCGGGCGCCAAGCGCGGCATGGCCTATTTGCCGGACGAGCCGCTGCTGTACGGGAAACTCAAGCCCACGGAATACCTGGAATTCGTCGCCGGCCTGTGGGGCATCCGCGCGCAGGACGCCGAACCCCGGGCACGCCACCTGCTCGACTGGCTCGACCTGACGCAGCACGCGCACGAACTGACCGAGGGTTTTTCGCGTGGGATGAAGCAGAAACTGGCGCTGGCCGGCGCGCTGATCCACGATCCCGAACTGCTGATCCTGGACGAACCGCTGACCGGCCTGGACGCCGCCGCCGCGCGCCAGGTGAAAGACCTGCTCGTGTCGCACGTCGACAAGGGCGGCACGGTGATCCTGACGACGCACATCCTCGAAGTGGCGGAGCGCCTGGCGCAGCGCATCGGCATCATCCGCCAGGGCCGCCTCATCGCCGAAGGCACGCTGGCGGAGCTGCGCGCACGCACGCAGGGCGGCAGCCTGGAAGACGTGTTCCTGCAACTGACCGAAGGACAGGCAGGATGAGTGCCGCACCCGGAAGCATCCCCTGGCTGCTGGGCCACGAACTGCGCCTGGCCTGGTATGGCGCGGGACGGAACATGAGCGGCAAGCGCGGCCGGGGGCGCATCGGCATGATCGTCGGGATCGTGTTCGCGGCCGTGATGCACCTCGTCGCGTTCGCCGCGCTGCGCGCACTCGGGCACGACGGCATGAACGATGGGTTCCTGGCCATCCCCCTCACCGCCGTGCTGGTCGTGTGCGCAACCTTCATGCTGTCGAGCGCCCTGACGGGTTGCGTGACGGCGCTGTTCGAGCGTGGCGACCTGGACCTGTTGCTGTCCTCGCCCCTGCCCTCGCGCACGGTCTTCGCCGTGCGCCTGCTCGGCATAGCCGCCGCCACCGCCACCCCTTACCTGCTCCTGGCCGGCCCGTTCGCCAACGTCGCGCTGGTGCTGGGACATCCGGGCTGGCTCGGCCTGTACGTGATCATCGGCGCGTGCGCCATGGTCATGGCCTGTGCCGGCATGTTGCTGACGCTGGCCCTCGTGCGCCTGCTCGGCGCGCGCCGCACGCGCGTCGTGGCCCAGGTGATGGGTGCCATTGCGGGCGCGCTGCTGTTCCTGCTGTCGCAGGCCTATAACCTCACGCGCCACGACGGCAGCACCGGTCCGTGGCTCCTGGGCCTGCTCGCCAACCAGCATGTGTTCGGACCAGACAGCGCGTTGTGGCTGCCGGGACGCGCGATCCTCGGCGCGCCCGGGCCGCTGCTCGGCGCGCTCGTGCTGGCTGCGCTCGCGTTCGCACTGACGGTGGGCCGCACGCACCGCTTCTTCGTCCATGGCCTCCAGCAGGCCGCCGGGGCCGGCCGCGTGCGTGCCCGGCCGGCCGACGCTTTGCGCTTCCGTTTCCGCGGCAGTCTGTTCGACACCGTCGTCGTCAAGGAATGGCGCCTGATCGCGCGCGACCCGCACCTGATCGCGCAAGTGCTGTTGCAGCTGATCTATCTCGTGCCGCTGCTGTTCCCTATCCTGCGCGACAACACGACCGGCCCCGCACTCGGCGCCGGCCTCGCGCTGCTGTGCGGTTCGCTGACGGCGAGCCTGGCGTGGATCGTGATTTCGGGCGAAGATGCGCCCGACCTGCTGCTGTCCGCACCGGCACCGCGGCGCACGCTGCAGCTGGCCAAGCTGGCCGCGGCCACGATGCCGGCCCTGCTGCTCGTCGCGCTGCCGCTGCTGTGGATGATCGTGCACGCACCGCTGACCGGCCTGCTCTTTGCGTTCAGCATCAGCGCGGCCGTGCTGAGCGCTGGCCTCATCGTACTATGGACGGGACGGCCGGCGCCGCGCAGCGATTTCAAGATGCGTGCCAAGGGGAACTTCCTGAGCACCATGCTGGAAATGACCAGCAGCCTTTGCTGGGGCGGACTCGGCTGGCTGCTCGTCGCCCTGGCAACGGACGGATCAACCTGGATGCTGTTTGCGTCCGCCGCGGTTCTGGCAGCGGGGCTCGGCGTCATGGTCGTCGCCTGGCTGCTCCGGCGCAGTCCCATGTGAGAGGGAGCGCACCGACCTGCAAGCGCCACTCGTGTTATCGTTGGGTCACTCACAATAGAATGAGATAACTATGTTAATCACCTTTAAATCCAAAGCCTACCCCAACGTCTTGATGTACCAGGATCACGCCAGGCGGATCCTCTCCCTGCTCCACAAGGACAGCGAACGCGGCGTCATCACCGCCGAAGAAGCAACCCGGGCGGTCAAGCTGCTGGAAAACGAGATCGACGAAAGCCGCAAGCACCAGGCCACGGACGAGATGGAGCAGGACGTCATGGCCCATCACGGCGAACAGGATACCGAGCACGAAGCGATCGAGACCGTGACCTTCTCGACCCGCGCCTTTCCGTTGCTGGAAATGCTGCGTGCCGCGCGCGACCAGCACGCCGACGTGCTCTGGGGCGTCTGAGCCCCGGTCAGGACGTTTCCCGCTCGAGCGCGGCCGCCAGCAGCGCGACGCGGCCTTTGCCCTTGCGCTTGGCTTCATACATCGCCTGGTCGGCGCGCGCCAGCAGGCGGGCCGGCTCTTGCGGCTCTTGCGGTTCATGCGGCAATTGCAGGGCCACGCCGATGCTCCCAACGAAATGCCACGGTAGATACGAGACCGGCTACAAAAATATTTTGATAGCCGGATAGCTGCATTTGCAGAGCCGAAAAGCAAAAAGCCCGCTCAGTATCAACTGAGCGGGCTATTGCATATAACTAGCCTGACGATAACCTACTTTCACACTGGTTGCAGCACTATCATCGGCGCAAAGTCGTTTCACGGTCCTGTTCGGGATGGGAAGGGGTGGTACCGACTTG
>Ga0209148_1000232_pt1 | contig 90923 bp, 94 predicted proteins | sample AraplaCol_mMF_r2_2_FD_184288 | JGI IMG/M metagenome (GOLD analysis project Ga0209148, IMG submission 184288) | Arabidopsis root microbial communities from North Carolina, USA - plate scrape CL_Col_mMF_r2 (SPAdes) (version 2) | ecosystem: Host-associated > Plants > Roots > Endosphere | place...
CTGTCGGCGTCGACGCGGATGGTGTCGACCGATTTCGAGACCTGCTCGATGACAGGCTCGACGGTCGAGAACGCCTCCGACATCGCCTTCAACTCGGTCGCGAGCTTGAGCGCGGTCTCCATCCAGGCGGAGAAGTCGCGCTGATAGTCGGACAGTTTCTGCCGCAGCTCGGCCTTCGCGGCATCGGGAATCGCGCCGACATCGATGCCGGCCGAAAATTCCGATGCACGCTTCTTCATCTCCTCGCCATATTTGACGTCGCGACGCAGCATGAAGTCCTTCTCGTGCCGGCGCATCATCAGCATGATCACCTTGAGCGGGGCATCATGGAGCTGGTCGACCGTGCTCTCGATCGCGTGGACGGAGCCGCGCAGGCGGCCTTCGAGGCCTGAATTCTCGTCCAGCCCGAGACGCTGCCGCTCCTCGACCACCGCGGCGAAGCGCGCCTGATAGGTCTTCAGCGATGCGTTCATCGCGTCGATCTTCTGCGCCAGCTCGGGCTTGCCGAGCGCCGCGATCCGGCCGCGAAGCTTTTCGATATCGAGCGCGACCTGTCGCGAGATCTCGGCCTGGCGCTGCGCCCGCGCCGGGTCGCTGCGCAGCAGGAAATCCTTCTCGGCGCGGCGCGCCTCGAGCAGCTCGACCGCGATATTGTTGTTCAGCTCGAAGATCGTGCGCGCCTTCTCGGCGGCGTCGCGCGAGACGCCCATCGCGCGTTCGCCGTAGAGGTGAATGCCGCCGATCAGGACGACACCGACGACGCCGATGACACCGATCGCAGTGATCTTGTGAGTGAGCCGCAGAGAAAGAATCCGCATCGTGATCGCAAAGCCTGTGGTGACAGATGCGGTTTATGAGGCGCTAATGCCTAAAAACTTCCGTTAATTTGCGGCCACGTAAGATTACGCGATTTGTGACACAATGCATGCAACAGTGCAGAGCGGGACTCATTTGCGCGGCGTGGGTTCGCCGAACCATCGCGATGCGGCGTGAGCCGCTTCTTCATGGTCGACCGCACCATCACAGGCCCACGCGATAAAACCGTCGGGGCGCACCAACACGGCGGTCACGCCGAGCCGCTCCCTGGGCTCGCCCGCGACATAGCTGATCCTGTTGCCCCAGCGGCTTGCGAGCGCCCGGAGCGGTGCGCGCATGTCGAAGTCGAGCAAGAGCCCCTTCGCCGAGCGGAGCCGTGCTCCAATCGTCGTGCCGTCAGAAAGTTCAAAATCGGGAACACTGCGCCCGATGAGCGGATGGCCACCGCCGAGATCGTAGCGCAGCGCAACGCCGCTGATGCGCTCGGCGAAATAGGTCGCGCCATCGCGGGTCGCGACGAGATCGCGGATGATGGCCTGGAGCGCGCGGGTCGCAGGCGTCGGCCGCATGATCGCGACCTGCGCGCGCGACCAGTCGAGGATTTGCGCGCCGATGGGATGCCGCTCCTGCGAGTAGGTGTCGAGGAGATCGCTCAGCGCGTGGCCGGAGATCGTCGCGGCCAGCTTCCAGCCAAGATTCATGGCATCGCCGAGACCGAGATTGAGCCCCTGCCCGCCCAGCGGCGAATGGGTGTGCGCGGCATCGCCCGCGAGCAGCACACGGCCTTTCCGATAGGTCGTGGCCTGGCGGGCGCGGTCGGTCCACGTCGCGGCAAGGCGGAGCGCGACGATGGTGACGTCGGTGCAGGATACGCGGCGCAGGACGTCTTGCACATGCTCGCGCGTAACAGGCGCGCTCCGGTGGAACAAACCGCCGTCGAAATCGACCATCGCGACCGCGCCTGATGCGGCATAAGTGTACATCCCCGTCGGCGTGTAGTTGCGGCCCGGCTCAAGTTGCTCCGGATCGGCGAGCTCGACGTCGATGGAATAGCCGGTGAATTCGGGGTCCGTGCCGACGAAGTCGAATCCGCAGGCCTTGCGCACCGTGCTGCGGCCGCCGTCGCAACCGACCAGCCATCGTCCGCGGAAATTTTCGGCGGCCGCCCGCACGGTCACATCGTCGTCGGAGGTTACAATGGCATCCACGCCAAAGCCGCGCCTGATGTCGACGCCCAGGCTGTTTGCGCGCGCGGCCAGCACGGTCTCGAGCGTGTCCATGTCGACGGCGAGGTTTGCATCGACCGGCGTCGGCAGGCGCCAGGACCATCGCGCGGCATCGACGTCATCTTCAAAGAACTGGATGCCGGCGAAATGACCGGCGGGCCGTCGCGCCTGCTGCATCCAGTGCGCAGCGCTCTTGATCGCACCCGACTTCGCGCGCTGCGCGGCCTGGATGTCGTCGAGCAGGCCGCGCCGATGAAAAGCCTCAGATGTCGGGATCGACAAGCCGCGCAGGCCGAACGGGAGCTGCTTCAGCGCCGAATGCGGATCTTGCGCTTGCTCGAGCACGAGCACCGAGAGACCGGCGAGCCGCAGCTCGCAGGCGAGAAACAGGCCGACAGGGCCGGCACCGGCGATAACAACGTCGTAGATATCGGTGGATCGGGTTTGCATAGGACGCTCCTGGAGTCGATGTTCGACCGGAGCGTTCCCAGAGCTCGAGGATCACACGGACGAACGATTGAGCGCCCTGATGGCGCCCGCTGTTCGTCGTGGGGATCTCGACCTTAAGGCCAAAGACCAGAGCTTTCGTCACCGAAAGGATTTGGGCTGACCAGACCAAATCTGCCTTTTCCGACGCGGGCGATATAGCGCCGCGGCGATGGGCGTGCAACGAAAAAGGCACGGCGCTTGTGGCGCCGTGCCCTTCACATCTCTGCGCGTCTGTTCAGCTGTAGATCTCGAACAGCCCGGCGCCGCCCTGGCCGCCGCCGATGCACATGGTGACGACGCCCCACTTGGCCTTGCGGCGAGCGCCTTCCTGCAGGAGATGACCGGTGAGACGGGCGCCGGTCATGCCGAAGGGATGGCCGATCGCGATCGAGCCGCCGTTGACGTTGTACTTCTCGGGATCGATGCCGAGCTTGTCGCGCGAATAGAGGCACTGGCTGGCGAAGGCCTCGTTGAGCTCCCAGAGATCGATGTCGTCGATCTTCAGGCCGTGACGCTTCAAGAGCTTCGGCACGGCGAAGATCGGGCCGATGCCCATCTCGTCAGGCTCGCAGCCTGCGGCAGCCCAGGCGACGAAGCGGCCAAGCGGCTTGAGGCCGCGCTTCTCGGCATCCTTGGCTTCCATCAGCACCACCGCGGCGGCGCCGTCGGACAGCTGGCTGGCATTGCCCGCGGTGACATACTTGCCGGGACCCTTCACCGGCTCAAGCTTGGCGAGACCTTCGAGCGTCGTTTCGGGGCGGTTGCACTCGTCGCGGTCGACGACGTAATCGACGATGCTCTCGGCCTTGGTGGCCTTGTCGACCACCTTCATCTTGGTCTTCATCGGGACGATCTCGTCCTTGAACTTGCCGGCCTGCTGCGCGGCCGCCATGCGGCGCTGCGACTCCAGCGAATATTCATCCTGGTATTCGCGGCTGAGCTTGTAGCGCTCGGCAACGATGTCGGCGGTGTCGATCATCGCCATGAAGATATCGGGCGCGGTCTTGAGCAATTCGGGATCGACCCACTCCTTCGGCGAGCCGCCGCCCGGGATCGAGATGCTCTCGACACCGCCGGCGACGATGCAGTCGGCGCCATCGGAGCGGATCGAGTTCGCGGCCATCGCGATGGTCTGAAGCCCCGACGAGCAGAAGCGGTTCACCGACACGCCCCCGGTCGACTTCGGCAGGCCGGCGAGCAGCGCAGCCTGGCGGCCGATGTTCGGCGCGCCATGGGCGCAATTGCCGAGATAGCAATCCTCGACATAATCCTTGTCGACGCCGGCGCGGTCGACCGCATGGTGGATGGCGTGGGCCGCGAGCGACATCGGCGGGGTGATGTTGAACCCGCCGCGGCCGGACTTGGCCAGCCCCGTGCGCGCATAGGAAACGATGACGGCTTCACGCATTGTTTTCTCCCTTTCGAACGATGGTACGGAGGCGTTGGTCAGAAACGCTCTTGCCGCCATTGGTACACAAAGTTTGGGGATCGCGGGAGACATAAAGCGCTGCGCTGCATCAACAAAAACGCCGCCTCCGGTGATGGAGGCGGCGTCGTTCCGCAGGCCGGAATATATGATGACCATCATTCCGCGGTAGGAGGTGCCCGCGGAACAGTTGATCAGAACGTCAGCGCCTTGACCTGCTTGACCTGCGGCAGGGCCTGCACCTTGGCGAGCAGATCGGCCGGCACCGCGCCGTCGACCTCGATCAGCGCGATGGCATCGCTGCCCGGCGCAACCCGGCCGAGATGGAAGGTCGCGATGTTGATCTTGGCATCGCCGAGCAGGCTTGCGAACCGGCCGATGAAGCCCGGCTTGTCCTCGTTGGTCACGTAGATCATCGACTTGCCGAACTCGGCATCGACGCGGATGCCCTTGATGTCGACGAGGCGCGGCTTGCCGTCGGCATAGACCGTGCCCGAGACCGACCGCTCCTGCCGCTCGGTGGTGACGGTCACGGTGATCAGGCTCTCATAGTCGCTCTGGGCGGCGCGGACGATCTCGTCCACCACCATGCCGCGCTCCTTGGCGACGACGGGCGCCGACACCACGTTGACCTCGCCCAGCATCGGACGCAGCAGGCCCGACAGCACCGCAGAGGTGATCGCCTTGATCTTCATCTCGGCGACGTGGCCCTCATAGGTGATCTCGACCTTGAGGATGCCCGACTCGGTAAGCTGGCCGGCGAACGAGCCGAGCTTCTCGGCGAGCGCGATGAACGGCTTCAGCTTCGGCGCTTCTTCCGCGGTGATCGAGGGGAAGTTGACCGCGTTCGAGATCGCGCCGGTGAGAAGGTAATCCGACATCTGCTCGGCGACCTGCAGCGCGACGTTCTCCTGCGCTTCGGTGGTAGAGGCGCCGAGATGCGGCGTGCAGATCACGTTGGGATGGCCGAACAGCACGTTGGTATTCGCGGGCTCCTCGACGAACACGTCGAAGGCAGCGCCGGCAATGTGCTTGGAATTGAGCGCATCGACCACGGCCTGCTCGTCGACCAGACCGCCGCGGGCGCAGTTGATCAGGCGCGCGCCCTTCTTCATCTTGGCGATCGCGGATGCGTCGATGATGTTCTTGGTCTTCTCGGTCAGCGGCGTGTGCAGCGTGATGAAGTCGGCGCGCTTCAAGAGGTCATCGAGATCGACCTTCTCGACGCCGATGTCCTTGGCGCGCTCCGGCGACAGGAACGGATCGAACGCGATCACCTTCATGCGCAGGCCGAGCGCGCGGTCCGCGACGATCGAGCCGATGTTGCCGCAACCGACGACGCCGAGCACCTTGCCGGTGATCTCGACGCCCATGAAACGGTTCTTCTCCCACTTGCCGGCCTGGGTCGAGGCGTCGGCCTGCGGGATCTCGCGCGCCAGCGCCAGCATCAGCGTGATGGCATGCTCGGCTGTCGTGATCGAATTGCCGAACGGCGTGTTCATCACGATGATGCCCTTGGCCGTGGCGGCCGGGATCTCGACATTGTCGACGCCGATGCCGGCGCGGCCGATCACCTTGAGGTTGGTGGCCTTCTCCAGGATCTTGGCAGTCGCCTTGGTCGCGGAGCGGATCGCAAGGCCGTCGTAATTGCCGATGATTTCGGCGAGCTTGTCCTTGTCCTTGCCGAGGTTCGGCTGGAAGTCGACCTCGACACCGCGGTCTTTGAAGATCTGCACGGCAGCGGGCGAGAGCGCGTCGGAAATGAGAACTTTGGGCTTGGTCATGGGAATGTGTCCTTCACCGTCCCTGAGGGAGGATCGGCCCGAGAGCCGGAAATGCGCGAGTGACTTGGAGTGAGTGATTTGGAAGCTTGTTGCTCTCCCTCTCCCCGTTCTTACGGGGAGAGGCTTGGGGTGAGGGGCAGCCACAGGCGAAGAGCTCGTGGAGAGAGCCCCTCACCCGGATCGCTGCGCAACCCGGCCTCTCCCCGTAAGAACGAGGAGAGGCGTAGAACGAAAACTTACGCCGCCTTGGCGAGCGTGGCCTTGGTCTCGGCAAACGCCCAGTCGATCCACTGCGTCAGGATCTCGACGTCCCTGGCCTCGACGGTGGCGCCGCACCAGATGCGCAGGCCGGCCGGCGCATCGCGGTAGTAGGCGAAGTCGTAGCCGGCGCCTTCCTTCTCGATGAGCGCGACCAGCTTCTTGGAGAACTCGGCCTGCGCGTCATCGGAGAGCGAGGTGATCGCCGGATCGGTGAACTTCAGGCACACCGAGGTGTTGGAGCGGATCGAGGCATCCTTGGCCAGGAAGTCGATCCACGGCGTCTTCGCCTTCCAGTCGGCCAGCACCTTGGTGTTGGCATCGGCACGCGCGATCAGCGCCTTGAGACCGCCGATCGACTTGGCCCAGTTCAGCGCATCGAGATAATCCTCGACGCAGAGCATCGACGGCGTGTTGATGGTCTCGCCGACGAAGATGCCTTCGTTGATCTTGCCGCCCTTGGTCATGCGGAAGATCTTCGGCAGCGGCCAGGCCGGCTTGTAGGTCTCGAGCCGCTCCACCGCACGCGGCGACAGGATCAGCATGCCGTGCGCGGCTTCACCGCCGAGCGCCTTCTGCCAGGAGAAGGTGACGACATCGAGCTTGGCCCAATCGAGCGGCTGCGCGAAGGCGGCAGAGGTCGCGTCGCAGATGGTGAGACCTTCGCGGGTCGCGCTGATCCAGTCGGCATTGGGCACGCGCACACCCGAGGTGGTGCCGTTCCAGGTGAAGACGACGTCGCTCTTGGGATCGACCTTGGAGAGATCGGGAATCTCGCCATAACCAGCGTTGAGCTTGGTGACGTCCTTGAGCTTCAATTCCTTGACGATGTCGCTGACCCAACCCTCGCCGAAGGATTCCCAGGCGAGCGTGGTGACGGGCCGCGCACCCAGCAGCGACCACAGCGCCATCTCGACCGCGCCGGTATCGGACGCCGGCACGATGCCGATGCGATAATCCGCCGGCACTTCAAGCACTTCGCGCGTCAAATCGATCGCGAGCTTGAGCTTGGTCTTGCCGACCTTCGCGCGATGCGAACGGCCGAGCGCTGCGTCTTTGAGATTTTGGGCATTCCAGCCGGGGCGCTTGGCGCAGGGGCCGGAGGAGAAGTGCGGCACGGTCGGCCGCGAAGCGGGCTTCGCTACAGTCATAATCTACCCTTCCAGATAGTAAGCCTCCCGTTGGGGGGAGGTGTCCCGCCGCGGCTGATACGGGAATCGGGAAGGTCAGTCAAGAAAGTTCAGGAGCCTCACGGGGGAGTGATGGTTCGTCCGGGGCAATGTCTGGGGATACGACGGGCGCCAGCGCGTTCAGCAAGTCCGTGGCCTCGCTGATCAATTGCGCGGCGCGGCGGCGGCTGCCGACTTTCAAAATACATTTGTCATTGGCCTGCACAACGTAATCGTTGCCGACCTTGATCATTGAATAGCTTGTCATTGAAATCCCCGAACCGACCGAGCCCGGTGTCCGACGCTGGCGTAGCACCGTTCGTTCCCCGATCCACGTGAACGACCAAGGGTTAGTTTATCAGCTGTTAAGATGAACGAACGCGCAATCCGATTTCGTTGATCGCGCAATGCCCGCGGTTGGAGCCCCTTCCGTTCCGACGGAATCTGTGCAGGGCTCCAGATTTTTTCTTGACGCGTTCTTTGCGCGAACCGGCATCCACTTCGCTTGAAAACGCCCTGGCTGCGTCAAAAGCGGACAGTCATGCCGACATGACTCGCCGAAAATCCGAGCCGCTTGTAGAAGCGCTGTGCATCGACGCGGCTCGAATGCGTCAGCAATTCGACCAGAATACAGCCGCGCGCCTTTGCTTCGGTGACCGCCCATTGCACCAGTTTTTCGCCGATGCCGCGGCCGCGGCAATCGGAGGCGACGCGAACATCTTCCAGCAAGCCGCGGATGCCACCTTGCGAGCTGATGCCCGGCAGAAGCGCAAGTTGCAGACAGCCGACCACCCTGCCCTCGCTCTCGGCGACCACGAGCTGAAGATTTGGATTGCGTTCGACCCGTTCGAACGCCTCGTAGTAAACCTCAGGCAGCGGATCCTCCAGCCGCTCGCGGGCACGGCCGAGATGATCATCGGCGAGCATCGCGATCATCGCCGCAACGTCCTCGCGGCGCGCGGGGCGGATGGAAACGGACTCATCATTCATCGACGAAAGCTCCAGGCTCAGCGCGCGGACGGCAGGCCGAGAAACGCCTCGGCCTCGCCGACCCAGCGGCGGACGGCGGCATAACGGCCAAGATCGAAGCCGCCTTCATGCGCAACGCGCGTATAGGCGAGCAGCGAGACATCGGCGAGCGAGACCGCATCGCCGGCAAAGAAGCGGCTCGCGGCGAGGTGGGCCTCCATGCGGTCGAGCGCCGCATAGCCGCGCTTGACCTTGTCAGGGTCGAGCTCGGAGGCGCTCTTGCCGAGATAGACCATCTGGAAGCGGCACACCGCGATATAGGGCTCGTGACTGTACTGCTCCCAGAACAGCCATTCGTCCATCTTGGCTGCAGCAAAGGCGTCGCGCGGAATGAGCGCGCTGTCGCGGGCGAGATAACGGATGATGGCGTTGGACTGCGCCAGCGTACGGCCGTCGTCGAAGGCGACGGTCGGCACCTGGCCGGCGCCGTTCATCGCCAGGAATTGCGGCGTGCGCGTTTCGCCCTTGCGCGTGTCGATCTCGATCCAGCGATAGGGCAATGCGAGACGATCGCACACCCATTTCACCTTCAGACAATTGCCGGAATTGCTGTCGCCGTAAATCTGCATTGCCGCCGCCCCGTGTGAGGCGACAGAGCATCAGGCCGTGGCGAACCTGTCAACCGCGACGCAGCGAAGCCGTGTCAGAACTTGTAGCCGAGCCCGACGCGCGCATTGTTCAGCGTCACCGAGGTGTTCATGACAGGCGAGAATCTCACATATTCGTATTCGACGCGCGCGAACAGACCGTCCCAGATGCAATACTCGACGCCGAGACCTGCGGTCCAGCCGACCGCGAATGCGTTGGTCCGGCGCTGAATCTGCGACTGCGACTGCGCGGGAACCGGCTGCGGCAATCCTGGGGTGGTTATCGACACAGTGCCGCCGCCGGGGATGATGACTAAATTCGTCACATCCTGACGCAGATCCACCGTGCTCGTCACCGAGCGGGACACGTCCATTCGGCCCACCGCAGCACCCATGAAAGCATATGGCATGAAATCGCCGCCGTCCCAGCCGACGCGGCCGCGCAGCGAGATCATGTCCTTGACTTTGGCCGCGGCGGTGCCGGTCAGGGTCACGTCATAGTTGTTGGTGATGTTCGGAGCTCGCGTCTCTCCGGGCGGATTGACGATCGTGAGCGAGTTGGAGCCCGTCGTGAGCGTCGAGAGATTGTTGAAATAGCTGTAGGTACCCTCGAGACCGAGGATGGCATCGTACCATTGCCAGTTGCGGCCGACGAAGGCGCCGAAGCTGGTGCTCTGCGTGTTGGTCTTGTTCATGAGCGACCAATTGGCGGTCGGCTGCTGCAGCACGCTGTCGCGGAAAATGAAATTGGTCAGGCCGACCACGCTCTGGCTGAAATCGGTCGCATCGGTCGTGTAGCCGCCGTTGACGCCGACATACGCGCCGTCCCAATTGTGGGTCGTCTTGGACAGACCGTCGGTGAAGCCGCCGCGCAGGACGGGCAGATCGGGCATGTCGGCCGCGTGTGCGGCGGACACAGATCCGCACACCGCCGCCACCAACCAAAGCCTACGCATTGCAACGCTCCATCGAACTCGAACTCTTGAGCGTGATCATGGCTCGTTAACCTTAACCAATGGTTGCGCCTGAGGTTTTCCGCGCCACTCGCCATGAAAAAAATGCAAAGCAAAACGGCGCGGGATGATCCCGCGCCGTTAAGAAACGTTAAGCGATGAGGCTTGCGATCAGCCCTTGGTCACGAGCGGCGGCGGCGCGTAGGCCGGCGGGCTGTTGAGATCCCAACGAACGCCGAGCTTCACGTCGTGCGAGGTGATGTCGTTAAACTTGAAGGTGTTGCCGCGGGTGAACCCCGTGAAGTCCGAGATGGCTCCGGTCGTGCCAGGTCCCAGATCGACGTAGCTGTAGGCCAGTTCGAGAGTGAGGCTCGGGTTGACCCTGTAGGCCAAGCCGGCGTGAGCCGCCCAAGCAAAATTCCATTTAGATCCACTCGAAGCGGTCGCGCTGCTTGCGACAGGAGGCCCACCGGCAAAATGATTTCCGAACTGATCGACCTGAAGGTTGTTGAGGCCATTGTCGGTAAAGTTGGAAATCGTGACCCGGGATGCACCGACACCCGCACCAACGAAGGGCGTAATGCACCACCAGGTGCCGAGGTCAACATAGGCGTTCGCGAGGAAGAGAAGTTCGGACTTGCTGGCGCTGTAGTTGTCCACGCCATTGTAGGCTACACCGAATGCCGAAGCGTTGAAGACATCCGAGCCTTTGAAGTTGGAGTTGCCCCGGTACTGGGCCGTGAAGTCCGTCCGGAACCAGCTGTTGACACGATAACCGACGCCGAGGCCATAAATTCCTGCCGCGTCGAAGCCGGTCGTCTCATTGAGGGAGCTGATCTGGGAATAGGCCGCGGGATCGGACTTGCGGATATTCTTCACGCTCTGATTGCTGAAACCGATGTCGCCGCGCAGATACCAGCCGCCGAAATCGGCGGGCGGAGCAGGCGGCGCGTACATGGGGGGCGGAGCAGCGATCGGCATATCGGCGGCGAACGCCATCGACGAGATCAGTGATGCCGCACCCGCGGCAAGGAGAGACTTAACGCTACGCATTGGCTTCGTCCTTATGGCCGGTGAGACAAAATGCAGATGCCTCACGTTCTGGAAACTCACAGGCGGACGATGGCAGCAAATGCTTAAGCGCCACTTAACCCTAATTTTTAAGGTTGATTTTTTCTGAGTGCACACGCGGATGCGGCGCAAGCGTTGCAAAAATGCGGCAGGTGAAGTGCTTCCCGCGCCGCAATTGCTAACGAGGTATGAAGCCGCAATGCAGCGAAGCGCAATCCGTTAACGCTTATGCTGCGGCAGCCTGGGCAGGAACACCGCGAGCAGCCCGATCGCCGGCAGGTAGGCGCAAACCTGGTAGACGAACGCAATTGAGGTGTGGTCGGCGAGCTTGCCGAGCACGGCGGCGCCAAGACCCCCGATGCCGAAGGCGACGCCGAAGAACACGCCCGAGATCATGCCGAAGCGATGCGGCACCAGCTCCTGCGCGAACACGATGATCGACGACGTCGTCGAGGAGATGATCAGGCCGATGATCACCGACAGCACCGCGCTGGCGTAGAGCCCGGCATAGGGCAGCGCCAGCGTGAACGGCAGCGCGCCGAGGATCGAGATCCAGATCACGATCTTGCGGCCGAAGCGATCGCCCAAGGGACCGCCGAAGAACGCGCCGACCGCGTTCGCCGCCAGGAAGATGAAGAGATAGATCTGCGCCGTCTGCGTCGTCACGCCGAAGCGGTCGATCAGATAGAAGATGTAATAGCTCGACAGGCTCGAGACGTAGAGCTGCTTCGAGAACAGCAGCGCCACCAGCACGAGGAGCGCGACGGCGACGCGGCGTGAGCTCGGCGCATCGGGATGAGCCTGAAGCGGCGCGGCCTTCTTCGTGGTGATCTGCGGCGCGTACCAGCGGCCGATGCGCCAGAGGATGACGATCGCCAGGAACGCGATCGAGGAGAACCAGGCGATGCTGCCCTGCCCGAACGGCACCACGATCAGCGCCGCGAGCACCGGCCCCATCGAGGTGCCGAAGCTGCCGCCGAGCTGAAACACCGATTGCGCAAAGCCGTAGCGGCCGCCCGAAGCGAGCCGATTCCGGGTGAAACACCGCCGAGCCGAGACCGACCAGCGCGGCGGCGACGAGGATGACGAGGTATTGGTGCGCGGCACTGAGTAGCAAAAGGCCGAAGAAGGTCGAGGCCATGCCGATCGACAATGAGTAGGGCTGCGCCTTCTTGTCGGTGTAATGGCCGACCACCGGCTGCAGCAGCGAGGCCGTGAACTGGAACGCCAGCGTGATCATGCCGATCTGCGCGAAGTCGAGCGCGTAGGTGTCCTTCAGGATCGGATACACCGAGGCGATCAGCGACTGCATGGTGTCGTTGAGGAAGTGCGAGAAGCTGATGCCGGCGAGCACGATGTAAGCCGGCCCCGCGGCTTTGGCGGCAGCAGGCGCGACGTCGCTGACGACGACGGGCTCGGTCAGCGTTTCCGCATGGACGACGACAGGCTTGTTCAATGGAGCATCCCGGCAGGCGCGGCAGACTGCCGCGATCTCACAGGTACGATGCTGGCGTCGGCCAATCCACCGCCAATCGCAAATGGCTGGAATGCGAGAGTGCTTTCTTCGCTTACCTTCCCCTGGAGGGGAAGTCGTAGGGTGGGCAAAGGCGCCCTTGCGCCGTGCCCACCACCTCTCTCGATTCGCGAGAACGCGTGGGCACGCTTCGCTTTGCCCACCCTACGATACTGTGGCTCAGGCCGCGGCCTGGCCCAGCGCCGAGACGATGGTGTCGACGACGTCCTCGACCAGATGGCGGTCTTCGCCCTCGCCCATGACGCGAATCACGGGCTCGGTGCCGGAGGAGCGGATCAGGAGACGGCCATGGCCGTTGAGGCGCTTCTCGCCGTCGGAGATCGCCGACTTGACGTCGGAATCGTCGAGCGGCTTGCCGCCCTTGTGGCGGACGTTCTTGAGGATCTGCGGCAGCGGATCGAAGCGGTGGCAGACCTCGGACACGGGGCGGCGCAGCTTCTGCACCACGGCCAGCACCTGCAGCGCGGCGACAAAGCCGTCGCCAGTGGTGGCGTAGTCGGACAGGATGATGTGGCCGGACTGCTCGCCGCCGAGATTGTAGCCGCCGCTCAGCATCTGCTCGAGCACGTAGCGGTCGCCGACCGGCGTGCGCACGAGATCGAGCCCCTGCCCTTTCAGGAAGCGCTCGAGGCCGAGATTGGACATCACGGTGGCGACGATGCCCGGACGCGACAGACGGCCGTCTTCCTTCCAGCTCTGCGCGATCACTGCCAGCAGCTGATCGCCGTCGACGACATGGCCGCGCTCGTCGACCAGGATGACGCGATCGGCGTCGCCGTCCAGCGCAATGCCGATGTCGGCGCGCATCTCGCGCACCTTCCTCGACAGCGCTTCCGGCGAGGTCGAACCGCAATCCTTGTTGATGTTGAAGCCGTCGGGCTCGACGCCGATCGGCACCACGTCGGCGCCCAACTCCCACAGCGCTTCCGGCACCACCTTGTAGGCGGCGCCGTTGGCGCAGTCGATCACGACGCGCAGGCCCTCGAGCGAGAGATCGCGCGGCAGCGTGCGCTTGGCGAACTCGATGTAGCGATCATGCACGCCGTCGATACGGCGGGCGCGGCCGAGGCTCGCGCTTTGCGCGAGCCGCTTCTCGATCGGCTCGTCGAGCAGCTGCTCGATCTGCTTCTCGACGTCGTCGGAAAGCTTGAAGCCCTGCGGGCCGAACAGCTTGATGCCGTTGTCCTCGAACAGGTTGTGCGAGGCCGAGATCATGACGCCGAGATCGGCGCGCATCGACTTGGTCAGCATCGCCACCGCCGGTGTTGGCATCGGGCCGACCAGCAGCACGTCCATGCCGACCGAGGTGAAGCCCGCGACCATCGCGTATTCGATCATGTAGCCGGACAGACGGGTGTCCTTGCCGATCACGACCCGGTGGCGGTGGTCACCGCGCTGAAACGCAAGGCCGGCGGCCTGGCCGACCTTGAGCGCGAGCTCCGGCGTGATCAGTCCGTTGGCGCGGCCCCGAATCCCGTCCGTCCCGAAATATTTGCGGCTCATATCGTCCCCCACGCAACAACCAGGGATCCCCAACTCAACCTCCGGGTGCCCTGGCGGGACCCGCATCCCTGATTTGCTGGGGGTCTTATAAGCCTTACGCGGCTAAATTGGCTTCAAAAAATATGATGAATCATTACGGAACCGGGAACTGGGATTCTCCGGTAACCGATTGTTAACATTATATTTCCGCTTTTGGCGCCGGAACCGGGCCGGAACCGGCCTCATCCCTTCCGCTTCACATGGCCGTCCTCGCGGCTCGGCGCCGGCTGGGTGACGTTGACCGGATCGGAGCCCGGAAAGGTCTCTTCCAGGCCCTCCTCCAGCGCGTCGTCGAGGTCCTGTTTTTCCTTGATCTGTTCCGGCGAAGGCCCTGTGTGCGGCTTGGTCATGGCACCCGTCTCGCAAACGATTTGGCTGTGCATCCAACCATGCTAGATGAGCCCTAAACTTTCCGGTGCAAGAGCTTGAGACAAGACGGGGCGGGGAACGTTCATGAAGCACATCACCTGTATCGACGATCTTCGCGCGCTGCATAAGCGCCGCGTGCCGAAGGCGTTCTTCGACTATTGCGACCGCGGCTCCTATGCCGAGGAAACGCTGCGCGCCAATCGCGAGGACATGCAGGCGATCAAGTTTCGCCAGCGCATCCTGGTCGACGTCTCCAAGCGCGACACCTCGACCACGATCCTCGGCGAGCCCTCGACCATGCCGCTGATGCTGGCGCCGGTCGGCCTGCTCGGCATGCAGCATGGCGACGGCGAGATCCACGCCTGCCGCGCGGCGCAGGCCGCCGGCATCCCGTTCACGCAATCGACCATGTCGATCTGCTCGATCGAGGATATCGCGGCTGCCGTCGACAAGCCGTTCTGGTTCCAGCTCTACGTGATGAAGGACCGCGGCTTCATCAAGGATCTGATCCAGCGCGCCATCGCCGCCAAGTGCAGCGCGCTGGTGCTGACCGTCGATCTGCAGGTGATCGGACAGCGACATGCCGACATCAAGAACGGCATGACGATCCCGCCGGAGTGGACGCTGTCGAAATTCCTGGATTTCGCGACCAAGCCGGCCTGGGTTTCCGGCGTGCTGCAAGGCAAGCGCCGCACCTTCGGCAACATCGCCGGCCACGTGAAGAACACCGAGGATCTCAACCGCCTCGCCGAATGGACCGCCTCGCAGTTCGACACCTCGCTGAACTGGAAGGACGTCGACTGGATCCGCAGCATCTGGCCGGGCAAGCTCATCATCAAGGGCATTCTCGACGTCGAGGACGCCGAGGAAGCCGCCAAGACCGGCGCGCAGGCGCTGGTGGTATCGAACCATGGCGGCCGTCAGCTCGACGGCGCGCCGTCCTCGATCGAGGTGCTGCCCGAAATTGCGGACGCGGTCGGCGACAAGATGGAAATCATGTTCGACGGGGGCATCCGCTCCGGCCAGGACGTGATGCGCGCGCTCGCGCTCGGCGCCAAGTCGTGCATGATCGGCCGCGCTTATGCCTATGGCCTGGGCGCCGGCGGCCAGGCCGGCGTCGCCAAGGCGATCGACATCATCCAGAAAGAGCTGCTCACCACGATGGGCCTGTGCGGCGTCAACAGGATCGACGAGATCGACGATCACGTGATCGCGGTGTGAGTCGCAACGGCGGTGCCGTAGGGGGGGCAAAGCGAAGCGTGCCCACCAACTCCGCGTAATAGATAAAGATGGTGGGCCGGCGCAAGTGCGCCTTTGTCCACCCTACGAGTTCAGCGCTCGCGGCCCCTCACATCGGCGGCGTCACGCCGTCGCGGCCGACATTCACGCGATTGGCTTCCAGCGTGCCGTCGTCCTTCTTCGCCGCGCCGAAGATGATCAGCTTGGCGCCGGGCTTCACTTCCGACTTGTCGCTGGCGACGAAGGTGACGATCGGGGTGTCGGGCGGCACCACGACTTTCTTCTCACCGTCCTTGTATTTGACCGTGATGTTCTGGCCATCGGTGCCCTTCACCGTCTGCGCCACCGTGGCGTTGGTCATGGTCGAATTGGCGCGGGCATCCCAGGGACGAAAACCTTCGGCGGCGCCGCGCTGGTTTTCCGGGAAGATGTGGACGGCAATGGCCTTCTGGGTGCCATCGGGCTCGGGCATCGCCGTGACGCCGATATAGGAGCCCTCCTTGATCTCGGAGAGCTCCGTCTTCACCACGGCGAAGACGGCGACGTTATCGGTCATCTTCACCTTCACATCGCTGCCCTCGCGCGTCTTGATGCCGAGATTGTTGCCGTCGACGCTCTCGATGGTGCCGCGGATGCGGACCATCTGCGCCTGCTGCGCCGAGACCGAAGATGTGACGATACAGATAGCGAATGCAGCCGCGGCAGCGCGCGGCATCCAGTTCGAATTCGACATGATTGTCCCCTTCAGAGTTTGCGACGATCACACGGCAAACCCCGTCTGACCGCCGCTATTCCCTCAATTTTTTGAGCATGATATTAATCGGAAAACCGCTACACACTTTTCCGGATCATGCTCGCCCGATCACATCGGCGGGGTCAGGCCGTCACGGCCAACGCTGACGCGGTTGGTCTCGAACGAGCCGTCGGGCAATTGCTTCATGAAGGCAATGACCTGGGCGCCGGCTTTGAGTTCCGATTTGTCGCCGGGCACGAAGGTCACGACCGGTGTCATATCGGAGACGAACACCTTCTTCTCGCCGTCCTTGTACTTCACCAGCAGCGTATGGCCGTCATTGCCGATCACGCTCTCCGACACAGTGGCGTTGGTCATGCTGGAATTGGGCTTGAGGTCATAGGGCCGCGAGCCTTCGCCGGTGCCGCGCATGCTCTCCGGAAACACGTGCACCTCGACGGCATTGTTGCCGCCATCAGGCCCCGGCACGGTGGTGGCGCCGACGAAGGAGCCGACCTTGATGTCGGCGAGCGAGATCTTGGTGACGCCGACGACGCGCGCGTCGGAGGCGATATGCAGCTTGACGTCCTCGCCGGTGCGCGACTTGACCTGCAGCGTGTCGCCATCGACGCTCTCGATCGTGCCGCGCACGCGGGTCGGCACCGGCGCCTTTTGCGCGACGGCAGCAAGGGTGGACGCAGCCACCATCGCAACAGCGATGAGCGGGCGCGTGAAACTGGCACGTTGGATCGTCATTGATGTCTCCGATTGTCCCCACGGGGATAGAACGCCGGAGACGGCGCCCTATTCTCTCAAGTCTTTGTGAGATCGGCCTCGACCAGCGCGCGGAGCTCGGCGGTCACTTGTGGCCGCTGGCCGAACCACAGCTCGAACCCACGCACCGCCTGATGCAGGAGCATGCCAAGCCCGTCGGCGGTCCTCAGCCCGCGGGCCCTGGCGGCCGCGAGCAGCGGCGTCACCAGGGGAACATAGACGAGGTCGGCGACGACAGCCTCAAGCGGCAGAAGCGCTACATCGACCTCGAGCGCGGGCTGGCCGTGCATGCCGAGCGAGGTCGTGTTCACGAGAAGTTTTGCCCGTGGCAGCACGTCGTTGATGCCGTCCCAGGCCAGCGGCTTCACGTTCGGCCCGAACTGCGCCGCAAGCGCCTCGGCGTGCGCCAGGGTGCGGTTGGCAAGATGGACATGGGTGAAGCCGCGTTCGAGCAGGCCGAACACGACCGCGCGCGAGGCACCGCCCGCCCCCAGCACCAGCGCTTCGTCGGCCTTGTCCAAAAGGTGTGCGCTGGCGTCGAGATTGCCGAGAAAGCCCTCGACGTCGGTATTGGTCGAGCGCAGCTCGCCATCTTCGAACCACAGCGTGTTGGCCGCGCCGACGGCCCTGGCGCGCGCATCGGGGGTCGACAGCTCGAGCACGCCGACCTTGTGCGGAATGGTGACATTGGCGCCGACAAAGCCGCGCAGCGACAGCCGCAGCACGAAATCCCTGAGATCGTCAGGCGGAACGGCCTCGATGACATAGCCGCCTTCGATGCCGAGCGTGCGTAGCCAATAATGATGGATCAGCGGCGAGCGCGAATGCGCGGCCGGCCATCCGATCAAGCAGGCTGCGGGAGCCTTGGTCACCTCGTCGTTCCCCCGAAAGAGAGTGTGGGAGGCGATCCATTTCGCGTCCCGCAGGCGCTGTCAAGCGCGCGGGCGCCGCAGCGCAATAGCGATGATCGCGGCCAGCGCCAGCGCCGCGCCGGCGGCAAACCAGATCGCGGCAAGGTTGATCCTGAGATAGATAAGCGCGCCGGCCGCGGAGCCGGCAACCAGCGCCGCCCACAACAGCAGGTTCGGCGCCCAGCCCCAGCGGGGGCCACCGGTGAGGCTGACGGCAAGGAGCTGGCCGGCCTTGACCAGTGCGCCCGTGACGTAGGTGAGACCGAGGCCGGCGCCGCCGTCGATCTGGAACACGGCATTCTCCAGGCCCATCGCCAGCACGATGCCGGCGATGGCGAGGTTCGGCAGGCCGAAGGCGTGGCACAGCGCGGCCGTCGCCAGCAGCGCGGCTTCGATCAGGAGCAGCCAGGGCTGCCGCTCGGTGCCGCCGCCGAGCACTACGAGGCTGCCCGCCGCGGCGCCCGCCACGAACAGCGCGATCAGGCCGAGCGCGCCGGCGGCCTGCCACCACTGCGCCTCCGCAAGGCTGACGCCGAGACGCGTGGAATTGCCGCTCATGAAGGAGACGAACAGGCCGCCGAGATGCAGGAAACCGATGCCGTCGACATAGCCTGCGAGCATGCTGAGCGCAGAGGCCAGCGCAATGTTGCGACCCGAATTGAGCATTCCACCACCGCCGTGACACGGCAGTGTCGGTCAAATCGGCGGGCTTGCAAAGTGCGCGACGTCAGCTCGCCGCGATATCGTCAGCGACCCGCCGATCTGCGCTCCCCTTGATGTCGGCGACCGCCCGCTCGATGGTTTCGCGATAGCGCGCGTGCGGCTTCGTGACGCCATGGGTGAGCAGCGCACGGCGGACCGCGGGCGATGCCCCCGTGATGAACAGCTTGATGCCCTGGCGATGTGCCTTGGCGGCGACGCGGCCGAGTACGTTCGCAGCAGTCGAGTCCAGGAACGGCACCGCGGCGAAATCGACCACAATGCCCTTGCGCGTGTCGGCGACGCCGTCGAGCACATTGCCGATCGCGGCCGCCGCGCCGAAGAAAAACGCGCCGGTGATGCGGTAGACCAGCACGTCGCGGTCAACCGCGAGCGCGGGATCATAGGGCACGCGGTCGCCATTGCCGTCATCGGCACGGTCGGCCGCCACCAGCGGCGATCGTTCCTCGATGCCGGTCATCTCCGCCATGCGATGAATGAACAGCACCGCGCCGAGCGCAAAGCCGACCAGGATGCCTTCGGTGAGATCGCGGAAGATCGTGAGCAGGAAGGTCGCGAGCAGCACGATTGCATCGCCCCAGGACGAACGCAGCAGCGTCGCGAATTCGTGCTTCTCCGCCATGGTCCAGGACACGACGACGAGGACTGCGGCGAGCGCAGCGAGCGGGATGTAGCTTGCGAGCGGTGCTGCGACCAGCATGAACAGCAACAGGAATACGGAGTGCAGCATGCCCGCCAGCGGGCCGCGGGCGCCGGCGCGGATATTGGTCGCGGTGCGCGCGATCAGCCCGGTGACGCAGATGCCGCCGAACAGCGCCGAGCCGATATTGGCAACGCCCTGCGCCACCAGCTCGCAATTGGAGCGGTGACGGCGCCCGGTCATGCCGTCGGCCACCACTGCCGACAGCAGCGATTCGATGGCGGCGAGCAGCGCGAAGGAGATCGCATCCGGCAACACCGCTTTCGCCTTCTCGAACGAAAACGCAGGCAGTGCAGGCGACGGCAATTCGCGCGGAATGCCGCCGAAGCGGCTGCCGACGGTTTCGATCGGCAGCGACAGCACCGCCGTCGCGATCGCCGCAAGCACGACCGCGATCAGGATGCCGGGCCAGGACGGCCGCCAGCGCCGCAGGCCGGCAATGATGGCGATGCTGGCCAGCGCGACCACGACGGCGGATGGATTGATGGTGCTCAGACCTCCTGCGAGCGCGACGAGCTTCGGCACGAACTCACTGGGCTCTTTCCCCGCCAGCGTGATGCCCGAGAGATCGTGCAGCTGGCTCGCAAAGATGATCACGGCGATGCCGGCGGTGAAGCCGACCGTGACCGGATACGGAATGAACTTGATGTAGGTGCCGACGCGGAGGAGACCCGCGGCGATGAGGACCATGCCCGCCATCATGGTGGCGAGGATGACGCCGTCGACACCGTGCCGCTCCGCGGTGACGGCGACCAGCACGATGAAGGCGCCCGCGGGCCCGCCGATCTGGAAGCGGCTGCCGCCGAGCAGCGACACGATGAAGCCGCCGACAACCGCCGTGTAAAGCCCGCGGTCCGGCGTCACGCCCGAGGCGATCGCGATCGCCATCGACAGCGGCAATGCGACGATCGCGACGGTAAGGCCCGCAAAGACGTCGGCGCGGAAATCCGCAAGGCCATAGCCTTCGCGCCAGACCGTGACGAGTTTTGGCAAATACAGTTCGGCAAAGGTCGGCTGGCGCAACTGACGCAGCCCGCTCGCGTGATCGCTGGTGATGCTCATGCGGCCCCCCACAATGCTTCCCGGCATCGCGCGGCCGCGATCTCGGACGCGACGGTGCGGTCAGCTCATCTGCTTTGCGGGCACGACCACCAAGATCATGCCCCGACGCGGCGCGGTGGCCCCGGCTCTTTCAAGCGAACGCCCCGCCCGCCGCTGTCGCTGCGGGCCTGTTCGCCGATCAGCTCGACGCCGGCCCGGTCGAACGCCTCGACCACCTTGATCAAGGTCTCGACCACGCCACGCACATTGCCGGTGGAGGCCTCCATCCGCTGGATGGTCGGCAGCGACACGCCGGCAAGCTCGGCCAGGGCTTTCTGGTCGATGCCAAGCAACGCGCGGGCTGCCCGCATCTGGAATGACGTGATCACCTTGGCCTCACGTGTCAGCAGTTATAAGTGATATCTGAGATATATACAATGATGTAAAATACATCATCTTGAAGCGGACACAAGCCTTTCCTCCGTCATTGCGACTCTATGATCCGTCATCTGAGGTGCGAGCCATGGGACGCAACGCGTCCCGTGGGGAGCCTCGAAGGATGCGCGGCCGAGGTGTAGCCGGGCCGTCGCCCTTCGAGGCTTGCTCCGCGGCGCGATGCGCCGCGGAACGCGTACCTCAGGGTGACGGTGCTCGAGCGGCGCACGTTCGCTCCACAGCGTCATTGCGAGCGCAGCGAAGCAATCCAGACTGCCCCCGCGGAGACAGACTGGATTGCTTCGTCGCAAGGGCTCCTCGCAATGACGGGTGGAGAGGCCGCAGGCTCTTGTCCTCTCCCCGCACAAGCGGGGAGAGGAGTGAGAGAACGATGCCTCCCTAGCCGATCACGCCGCGTGCTGATGCGCGGCGATGATCTGGTCGGCGGCGCGGCCGGTGACTTCGGCCATGTGGTCGAACTGGCGCGTGAAGCTGCCGGCGCCTGCCGTGGCCGAACGCAGCTCGACGATCAGCTCGCCGATCTCGGCTTCCGGCATCATGGCGCGCACGCAGTCCCAGCCGCTCCAGCCGTCGCGGGTGTCGAAGCCGAGAATCTGGCCGCGCCGTGCCGACAGGATCGCGTTGATCTTGGCGGTGGCGTCGGTCGGACAGACGATCTCGACCACGTGGATCGGCTCCAGCAGCACCGACTGGCATTGCGGCAGGCCCTCGTTGAGCCCGACCCGCGCCGCCGTGCGGAAGGCGAGGTCTGAGGAATCGACGCTGTGATAGGAACCGTCGGTCAACGTCACCTGAAGATCGGTGACGGGGAAGCCGAGCGGGCCGCGGGCGAGCCCGTCGACGACGCCCTCTTCCACCGCGCCGATATAGTTGCGCGGCACCGCACCGCCGACGACCTTCTCGGCGAACTTGAAACCCTCGCCGCGCGGCAGCGGCTTGATGTCGAGCACGACGTCGCCGAACTGGCCGTGACCGCCGGACTGCTTCTTGTGGCGGCCGCGCTGGGTGATCGGTTTGCGGATGGTCTCCTGGTAACCGATCGCAGGCGGATGCGAGGTGATCTTGACGCCGAAGCGGTCGCTGAGCCGCTCGCTGGCGACGCGCAGATGCATCTCGCCCTGTCCCCACAGCACGGTGTCGTGGGTCTGGGCATTCTGCACGATGACGAGGGACGGATCCTCCTCGTGCAGCCGCATCAAGGACTGGCCGAGCTTGACGTCGTCCTTGCGGTCGGTGGCCGCAACCGACATGGCGAGCACAGGCGGTGTCGGCTCCGAGGCTTTGAGGGCAGCCGGCGCAGTCTTGCCGCTCGAGACGGTGTCGCCGGTCTTGACCGCGTCGAGCTTGGCGAGCGCAACGGTGTCGCCGGCTTCGGCCGAGGCACGCTTGCTGTCGTAAGCGCCGCTTACGGCGAGAATGCCGGAGATGCGGCTCGCACCGCCGGACGAGGATTGCAGCGTAGCGCCGTCGTCGAGATGGCCGGCAAGCAATCGCGTCAGCGACAGCTTGCCCCCGTGCTGCGAATGCAGCGTCTTGAAGACGAAGCCGAGCGCGTCCTTGCTGTCCGGGGCACCGAGACGTTTTGCGGTCTCCGCGATGCCGGGCGCCTCGTGACGCAGCGCCTTCATCAGACGCAACACGCCGTTTTCGCGCGCGGCCGCGCCAAGAAGCACCGGGCAAATCAGCCCTTCGCGCAATTCGCGCGCGAGGTCGTCGAACACGGCATCGCGTGGCGGCTGGATATCCTCCAGCAATTGCTCCATCAGCGCGTCGTCGTGGTCGGCGAGCTTCTCCAGCATCGAGAAGCGGGCCTCCTTCTCGCGATCGAGATTGCCGCCGTCGAGCGCAATCACTTCGGAGGCCTTGTGCTCGCGATAAATGAACGCGCGCTCCAGCGCGAGATCGACAAAGCCCTCGATCAGCTCGCCCTTCCAGATCGGGATCTGGCGCAGCACCAGCGGCACGCGCGAGGCGGGCTGCAGCATCGCGAGCGTCTCGCGGATGCGCTTGTTGGCGCGGTCGATCTTGTTGAGGAACAGGAAACGCGGGATCTTCAGCTCCTCCAGCTCGCGCAGGATGATCTGAAGCTGCGGCAGCTTCTTCTCGTCGGCCTCGCACACCACGACGGCGGCGTCGACTGCGGGAAGCGCGGCGCGCATGTCGTGGGCAAACTCGACGGAACCGGGACAATCCAGGAAGGTATAGCTGTCGCCCATGAAACTCGTGGTGGCAGCAGTAAGCCCGACGGTCATCTTGTGATGACGGGCCTCAGGCGTGGCGTCGCCCACCGACGTACCGGCGTCGACGCTGCCAGCGCGCGGGATTGCGCCCGTCCGCGCCAGGATCGCTTCGAGAAGTGTGGTTTTACCTGATTGGAAAGGGCCCACCAGCGCGATGCACCGTGGACCTCGGGGACTTCTGACGTCTTGTCCCATTTCGCCGCCTCCTTGGTTGGAGCTCGGCCCATGATTGGGTCGGCAAACGCAGATGCTCTGCCCGTCCCCGAGATTTGGCAAGCGTCAAACGTCGCTGCGGTGCGTCGTCAGTTCGATCAAGGCTTAACGGTTGGTGTTCCACCTCTCCCGTCGGGGAAAGGTGAAGCAACACCTCCGCCGCCGCGCCTTAACGGCCCGGACGGAGTTCCAGGCTTTCGAGTCCGGCCGCAACGTTGAGGCCGACCTGGCCCTGCACGCTGAGCGGCTGAAGCGCGATCGAATTGTTGGAGCCGCCGACCAGCACGTTGCCGCCGAGGCCGACGCCGACCGAGGCGCTACCCTGCGCGCCCGCGTAATTGCCGGCGAGGTCGCCGGGGCCGAGCCGGTTCACCGGTGCGAACACGCCCCAGGCCAGCGCCGTCTCCTGGGTGATGCCGAGGTCGAGACCGACTTTGCGGATCGTCGCGACGTAGCGGTCCTCGGGAAGACCGTCGGCGCGCAGCACGCAGCCGAGATTGGTCACCGATCCCACCACGAAGCCGATGCTGGCGCCGCCGCGGCATTCGAGCACGCCGACCTGCACCAGCCGCGACGACTGTGCGCTGGCGCCCGCGACGGAGGCAACGAGGCTGGCAGCGGTGATCCCGGCGAGGAGAAGTGAGCGGCGCATGAAATGTCTCCGGCGATGAATGTGATGCGAGCAGGAAGGGCGCAGCGGGAAGCCGCGCGGGAGTTCTATGCCACAGGAGTGATGACGGTGCCAGATTTCGTGAGGCGAATTGGTGCGCTCTTCCCTTCTCCCCTTGCGGGAGAAGGTGGCGCGAAGCGCCGGATGAGGGGTTCTCTCCGGAAATTCGGTCGCAGACGGACGTGCGGAGGGAACCCCTCACCCGTCTCGCCGCTTCGCCATAGCCGATGCAAAGCATCGGCGTTCTTAAGAGACGGCGGCCGAAGGCCGCCTGTGCCACCCTCTCCCACAAGGGGAGAGGGGACACCGCATGTGGCGCGACTGACTTACCGCAGATTGCCGCAGAAGCGCTGGATGCGCTTGCAGGCGTCCTCGAGGTCCGAGGTCTTGGTGGCGTAGGAGATGCGGAATGCCGGGCCGAGGCCGAAGGCCGAACCCTGCACGACGGCAACGCCTTCGGTCTCCAGCAGCTCGGTGACGAACTGCTCGTCGTTTCCGATCACATTGCCCGACGGCGCTTTCTTGCCGATCGTGCCGGCGCAGGACGGATAGACGTAGAACGCACCCTCGGGGCGCGGGCACTCGATGCCATTGGCCTGGTTGAGCATGGAGACGACGAGGTCGCGGCGCTCCTTGAACACCTTGTTGTTGGCAGGGATGAAATCCTGCGGACCGTTCAGCGCTTCCACCGAGGCCCATTGCGCGATCGAGCACGGGTTCGAGGTCGACTGCGACTGGATGGTCGACATCGCCTTGATGAGCTGGGCCGGACCGCCGGCGTAGCCGATGCGCCAGCCGGTCATGCAATAGGCTTTCGACACGCCGTTCACGGTGAGCGTGCGGTCGTAAAGGCTGGGCTCGACCTGCGCGACGGTGGTGAACTGGAAGTCGTCATAGACGAGATGCTCGTACATGTCGTCGGTCATCACCCACACATGCGGATGCTTGACGAGGACGTCGGTGAGCGCCTTGAGCTCGGCGCGCGTATAGGCCGCACCCGTCGGGTTCGACGGCGAGCACAGGATCACCCATTTGGTCTTCGGCGTGATCGCGCGCTCGAGCGCCTCGGCCCCGAGCTTGAATCCGGTCGCGGCGGTGCAGACCACCGGCACCGGCTCACCGCCGGCGAGCGCCACCATCTCGGGATAGCTGACCCAGTAGGGCGCGGGGATGATCACCTCGTCGCCCGGATTGATGGTCGCCATCAGCGCGTTGTACAGCACCTGCTTGCCGCCGGTGCCGACGATGATCTGGTTCGGCTTGTAGGCGACGCCGTTCTCGCGCTGAAACTTCGCGATGATTGCGTCCTTCAGCTCGGGGATGCCGTCGACCGCGGTGTACTTGGTCTTGCCCGCCTCGATGGCGTGGATCGCCGCCAGCTTGATGTTGGCGGGCGTGTCGAAGTCGGGCTCGCCGGCACCGAGGCCGATGACGTTGCGGCCCGCCGCTTTCAGCGCGCGTGCTTTATCCGTGACCGCGATGGTCGCGGACGGCTTCACACGGTCGAGCGCAGCGGCAAGGAAGGACATCGTCATCTCCTGACAAGCGTCGTGAACCCTTTGGCCTCACGACTCTGATTGTGGGAATACAGACACCCTAAAACGTGTGCCGCTGCACCGCAAGAAACTTCGGCCCGATCTCTGGAAAGTTTACGATTTTCCGGCAGCTGAAGCCGCGATTTTCGCAATTTTCCGCAACTTTTCCGGGCAAAACCCTCATATCCGGCAAGGCTTGTCCTCGGAGCAATTTTGAAGCTGCTTGAGCGCCACAAGACTGACGGCGCCCTGACGCCAGACCTGCTGTCAACGCGGAGCAAGGTCGCGCCCCATCGCCGCCTCGCACACGATTACGCGATGCGATGAGTCGTGCATGTTGACGCAAGCGTGACCTGATTTGCAGCCTCGCGCGAACATGATCTTTCCTCGCATTGCAGTGCGGTAGGGTTTTCGAGTTTTTCTATGCGCGAGCCCTTGCGGCGGATTCGCATCGGCATCATTGTTTAGCCGCGTTGCGGGGCAACAAGCGCCGCGCCTTCCCGTCCTTGGTTTAGAACTCCCAGAATGTACAAGCTCTATTCGATGCAACGCTCGGGCAACAGCTACAAGGTCCGCCTTGCGCTGGCGCTGCTGAACTTACCTTACGAAGCGATCGAGGTGGACATTCTGCGCGGCGAGAGCAAGACGCCGGACTTCCTGGCGAAGAACCCGTCCGGACAAGTGCCTCTGCTCGAGGTCGGCGACAACAGGTATCTCGCCGAGTCCAATGCCATCCTCTGGTATGTCGCCGTCGGCACGCCGCTTGCGCCGGAGAACCGGATCGATCGCGCCGAGGCGCTGCAATGGATGTTCTTCGAGCAGCACGCGCTCGAGCCGAATATCGGCGCCGCCTATTTCTGGCTGTCGCTGGTCAAGGGCGGCCGCGACCTGCAGACCCACGCGCTGGAGGACTGGATGGAGCGCGGCTATGGCGCGCTCCAGGTGATGGAGAACCACCTCAAGACCAGCGACTATTTCGCGGCCCGCCAGCTCACGGTCGCCGACATCGCACTGTACGGCTACACCCACCTCGCCGACCGCTGCGATTTCGATCTTCAGCCCTTCCCCGCGATCAAGGATTGGCTGAAGCGGGTCGAGGCTGCGCCCGGCTTCGTGGCCATGGACTGGCGCCCCGCCGACATCGACGATCCCGCCAGCATCGCGGCCGGGGCCTGAAATCAGGCGCGGCGTTAAGAAATAGCGGGCATGGCGTTAACCTTTGCCCAAATCCTGCCATGTTCGGTGGGATCGCCGCCCCAATATTGCCGGTTGAAATTGTGATGGTGTTCGACGTCGCGGGTGATTCGCTCGCACGTTGAAGGATTTAGACCATGATGCGGGCGTCCGGCACGGTCGGCTTTCAGGGCCAAACCGATACCGTCTCGTCTTCCCGGCTGACCAACGCGGTCGCGGCCTCGCTCGCCGTCGCCGCGGTCTCGCTGTGCCTGATCGTCACCCTGACAGTGCTGTCGACCAAGGCCACCATGGCGATGGGTCTGCCGATCTGATCCCCGTTTCATCGCGGAACGCCTTCAAGGTGCCGCGCGGCCCCGCGCCTGACGGCATCGCGACGGGATAGTGATGAAATCGCCTGTGGTCATCGTTGCAATCACGCTGACGGCGGCCATCCTGGTCGCAGCGTGGCTGTTGATTTTCGTCGGCCCCCGCAGGAGCCCGCCGACGTCGACCCTGAACGCGCCCACGCTGCAGCAGCGCATCGAGCACGCGCATTTGGTCTAAAATCGTCCGAAAGCTCTAGGCATGTGCGCAAGCGCCGATTAAGCGCACCACGCGAAATCGGATTGCGCTTGCGCAACCATGGGTCAGTCTGACGGCCTTATCTCGTTCTGGGAGCAATGAGCGAGGCCCATGCGGTTCGGATGGCGCGCCATCTCCGGTCCCGTGCTGACAGCAGCGATCGCATTGCTGGCGATCCTGCTCGATCGTCATGCCCCTGCTCTCTCGCTCGCGCCGCTGTTCGTCGGCATCGTGGCGCTGGCCGGTTCGCTCTCCGGCTTTGCATCCGCACTCGGCAGCGCCGTCATCGCCGTGATCGGTGCGGTGCTGCTCGCGCTCAGCCAGCGCACGGCGCCAGGCTTTGCTTCCAGCGATCTCGTGCAGCTTTGCCTGCTCGTGCTGACGACCACCGGCACCGCCGCCATCACCGGATTGACGCGCGAGCGGCTGCTCGATGCCTTCGCTGCCGAGCGGCGCAACCACGCCACCGCCGCACGGCTGTCGGCCGCGCTCGACCAGGTCGATATCGGCATCGTGCTGCTGGATGCGGAGACCCGCGCCGAATTTATCAACCGCGCATTCCGCGACTATTTCGCGCTGCCGGACGAGATCGCCGACGACAAGCCGCCCTTCATCGCGCTGATGTATCACGGACGCGACACCGGCGCGTTCGAATTGCCGGAGGACGAGCTCGGAATATTCATCGCGCAGCGGATGGAGATGGTGCGGATCGGCGACGCCACGCCGATCAATATCGCCTTGCGCAACGGCGAGGTGCTGCGTTTCGTCTGCGCCGCGCTGCCCGACGGCGGCCGCATGCTGAGCTACACCCCGGTTACCGATCTCGTGCGCCACACCGATGCCCCTGAACGCGCCGACTATTATCGCGCGCTGCGCGATCCCACGGGGCGGAAGCTGATCCGCTATTTGCGCGTTGCGGAGTGATTGCCTGGCGGCGCGATTGATCCGCACCGCGATCATCCCTTATGAAGGATGCTTATCGCACCATCGCCCCCGGATTTCCCAGATGTCGCTCACCATCCGCTCCGTCGTCAGGCAGGACTACGACCAATGGCTGCCGCTGTGGGACGGCTACAATGCGTTCTACGGCCGCTCCGGCCCGACCGCGCTCGCCCCCGAGATCACGCGGATGACGTGGCAGCGCTTCTTCGATGCTTACGAGCCGGTGCATGCGCTGGTCGCCGAGAGCGACGGCAAGCTGCTGGGGCTGACGCACTATTTGTTCCACCGCAGCACCACCGCGATCGAGCCGTCATGCTATCTGCAGGACCTGTTCACGCATGCGGAGGCGCGCGGCAAGGGCATCGCCTCCGCACTCATTTACGGCGTCTACGAGCGCGCAAAGGTGGCGGGATCGCCGCGCGTCTACTGGCAGACGCACGAGACCAACACCACCGCGCAGAGCCTGTACGACAAGGTCGCGGAGCGCTCCGGCTTCATCGTCTACCGCAAGATCTTCTGATCTTCGGGGGCTGTGGATAACTCCTGGTGTCACCGGCGCGTAACACACCGGGATTATCTTGTGATCGCGTCTGATCAGGCCCCCCGTCACCGATCAAGCGCCCCAAGCGGTCCCCGTCAGTCGCCGCGTCTGACAGGGGCCGCATTTTTTTGTCCGCAGTTCCGTGTCGCATGGCTGCAACGCAGGCAGGCGCTTGCTGCTGCGGCGCACCGCGGCCACAATGGCCGCCTGCTCTCGCCTGACAGGATCTCCCATGGAAATTCGCAATCTCGGCGGCTCCGGCCTGCGCGTGTCCGCGGTCGGCCTCGGCTGCAACAATTTCGGCCAGCGCACCGATCTGGAAACCTCGCGCAAGGTGATCCATCGCGCGATCGACCTCGGCATCACGCTGTTCGACACCGCCGACATCTATGCCGGCATGGGCGGTTCGGAGACCGTGCTCGGCACGGTGCTCGGCGACCGCCGCAAGGACATCGTGCTCGCCACCAAATATTCCAAGCCGATGGCGACCGACGGCACCAAGCAGGGCGCCTCGCGCCGCTACATCATGAACGCGGTCGAGGCCAGCCTGACGCGGCTCAAGACCGATTACATCGATCTCTATCAGCAGCATGATTACGATCCGCTGACGCCGCTGGAGGAGACGCTGCGCGCGCTCGACGATCTCGTCCGCCAAGGCAAGGTCCGCTACATCGGCCACTCCAACTTTCCGGCATGGCGGATCGCGGAAGCCGAGTTCACCGCGCGCGCGATGAATGTCAGCCGCTTCGTCTCGGCGCAGGACGAGTACAGCCTCGTCGTCCGCGATATCGAGAAGGATCTGCTGCCCGCCGCGCAGGAGTACAAGCTCGGCCTGTTGCCGTTCTTCCCGCTGGCGAGCGGTCTCCTGACCGGCAAGTACCAGCGCGGCGCAACAGCACCCGCCGACACGCGCTTCGGCAAGGTGCCGGCGCTACGCGACCGCTATGTCACGCCGCGCAACGAGGACGTCGTCGAAAAGCTCCAGGCCTTCGCCGCGGCGCGCGGCCATTCCATGCTCGAGCTCGCCTTCTCCTGGCTCGCCGCCCGCCCGCAGGTGTCGAGCGTGATCGCCGGCGCCACCCGCGTCGAGCAGGTCGAGCAGAACGTCAAGGCGATCGCCTGGCAGCTTTCGGCCGAGGATCTCGCCGAGATCGACAAGATCACGAAGGGGTGACGTTCCCTGCGCGGCGCAACTATTTGGCGCCGCGCCCCACCGTCTGCATCACCTCAAAACCCTCGAACTGGGGATGGCCAAGATACAGCGGCTTGTTGTCGCCAGCGCGGGCATGCGCCGCGCGAAACGCCTCCGACTTGGTCCAGGCCTCGAACGCGGCGTAATTGGCCCACACGGTGTGCGAGGCATACAGCGTGTGATCCTCGAGCTCGGGCCCGCGCAGCAGATGGAATTCGACGAAGCCCGGCACCTTGTCCAGATGCGTATCGCGCGACGCCCAGACCTGCTCGAAGGCGGCTTCCGATCCTTTTGTGACGCGAAAGCGGTTCATGGCGATGTACATGCGGGTGGTCTCCTGATGTGAGGGCAATCATGTCGTCATTCCGCGACGCGCCGCAAGGCGCAGCCGCGAAATGACGGCAGCGGCTGTTAAGCCACCAATCCCTTCATCGGCCTTGCGCTTGCGCTATCGGGGAAGACGGTCTGGGCCAGCACCTGGTCCGACAGGCCGAACTGGCCCTGCAGCACGCCCTTGATCACGGAGCGCAGGTCGGTGGTCGGCTTGAGGTCTCGGCCTTCATAGAGATTGGCAGGCTTGAGGCCGGGCCAGTCGGAGATGACGCGGCCGCCTTTCACGGCGCCGCCGGCGAGCAGGGCGACGGTAGCCGTGCCGTGATCGGTGCCGTCGGTGCCGTTGATGCGCGCGGTGCGGCCGAACTCGGTGGCGACGACGACGACGGTGTCGCGCCAGCGATCGCCAAGACCGCTTTCGAATTCGGCGAGCGAGCCGTCGAGACCGCCGAGCAGGAAGGCGAGGCGCCCGACCGGGCCGCCTTCGTTGGCATGCGTATCCCAGCCGTCGAAGGCGAGCGCGGCAATGCGCGGACCATCGTCAGCCGCCATCAGCTTTGCCGCGCCGCGCGCGACCTGCCGCATCTGCGCGACCTGGTTGCCGGGCTTCGGCTTCATGTCATCGCCGCTCGCGGCCTTCTCCAGCTGCAGACCTTGCGTGAGCGCCGAGGCGAGCGCGGGATCGCGATGACGGTAGAGCTCGACCAGCCGCATCGCGGTGTCGTCATCGGCCTGCGGCAGCGCGACCGGCGCCCAGCCGACAGTCGGTGCCGCGCCGCGCAGCACCAGCGGCGTCGTGGGGCCGATAGCGAGTCCGCTCGACACGCGCTCGCCGCGCGGCAGCGCCTCAAGCGCGCGATTGAGCCAGCCGGACTGCACGCGGCCCGGACCGGCATAGCCGCTCTCGAGCACGTCCTGGCCGTCGAAATGCGAGCGGTCGCGATAGGGCGTCGAGACGGCGTGGATCACCGCGGCATGCTGATCCCTGTACATGCGCGCAAATTCCGGCATCGACGGATGCAGCGCGAAGAAGCCGTCGAGCCTGGTCGCGGGATGCGCGCCGTCGGCGGTAAGCGCGATCGAGCCGTGCAGGCCGGCATAATCGGGGTCGCCGATCGGCGCGACGGTCGCAAGTCCGTCGAGCGCACCGCGCAGGATCACCACGACCAGGCGTGGGTCGCGCCCGTCGGCGGCGCGCGCGAATTTCGGCAAATAAGCCCAGGCCGCGAACGAGGCGCCGCCGAGCAGAAGGCCGCGGCGCGAGGTGAGGAGCCGGTTTTCGACGCAGTCGATCATCATCATCTCCTCTGGATTTCCGGCGACATCAACAGCAGCGCCAGCGCCTGCTGGCGCGACTCGGCGCGCTCGATGGTTTTGCGCGTCTCTGTCGAGGCCGCATCGGCGGCGGCGAACTCCAGCAGGTCGAGCGGATCGATGTTGGGCCCGAGCCGCGCGCCCATCTGCGAGGCGATGTCGAGCCGAAGCTTCATGCCCTCGGGCGCGGCCCAGGCCGCCGCCGTGTCGGGGAAGCCGTTGGGTCCGGCCGGCGTCCACAAGGGCTGGCCGAACAGGTTCAGACTGTTGAGATAGAAACCGGGATCCTCCGGCACGCGCGCGAGCAGCCGGCCGCTCGCGACCAGGAAATCGTATGGCGAGCGCATCTTGGTCAGCGGCGCCTTCCAGGCGTCGTCGGAATCGACCAGAGCCGTTGCCAGCGCCTTGAGGTCGCCGTCGGTCCTGACAAAGACATCGCGCAAGCGCGCCACCAGCGCCGGCGGCGGATCGTCGGCAACGAAATGCCTGACGAATTTTGTGGCGATGAAATTCGCCGTCGAGGGATGGCGTGCAATGTCGGCGAGCGCGGCCTCGCCCTGCGCCAGGCCGTTCGCTTCATAGGTCTTGCCGAGCAGCACTTGCGGTCCGGGCTGATGCGCGTTGGGGTTGAAGACGAAGGAGCCGGGCGCGCCGAGCTGGCCCTTGCGGCCGGCAAAGGTCCAGCCGGTGATGATGCGCGCGAGCGAGGTGACGTCCTCCTGCGTATAGCCGCCGCCGACGCCGAGCGTATGCAGCTCCATGATCTCGCGCGCGAGATTCTCGTTCAGCCCGCGCTTGCGGTTTTGCCCGGCGCGCGAATCCGGTCCGAGCGATTGCTGGTTGTCGAGGAAGAACAGCATCGCCGGATGCTGCTCGACCGCCTTCAACATGTCGGCGAAGCGCCCGAGCACGTGCGGGCGGATCGCCTCGCGCTCGAATGCGCCGGCCCACATCCGCGCCAGCTCGCCCTTGCTCGCGGAGATGCAGAAATGATTGGACCAGAACACGACCAGGCGTTCGGTGAAGCCGCAATCGACCAGCATCGCGCGCTGCAACCGCGCCAGCGCTTCCGTGCGAAACGTCTTCTGGATCACGTTGAGGGGCTGCTGCGGCTGCTTCGCAGCCGGCGGTGCAGCGGCATTGGACTGCATGGCCTCGGGCTTCATCGCACCGTCGGCGGGCTTGCTGTCGGCAGATTTGGCCTCCGCCACCTGCTGACCCGATATCTCGCTCGCCACCGTGTTGAGCGAGAGATTGCGCCGCAACTGGTTGTCGGACTTCTGGTCCGACGGCGGCGGCGCCGGCGCCTCGGTCGGCGTTGCGGTCTTGGCGGCCTCGCGCGCCTGCTTGACCTGGTCCTGATAGGCGAATACGGCCTGGCCGAGTTGCGGCGTCGATTGCAGGCCAGGCGCTTCCAGCAGCGCGCCAAGGGGCCGCGCCAGTTCCGCCTTCACGAAGCCACGGGGATCGGAGGCCGCATTGATGAGATCGCCCGATGCGCCGCCGCGCGGCCCGAAGCCGAAACGGTTCAGCGCGACAAGAGCGGCTTGCGAATCGCGGGCCATCGATTTGTCCTCCGCGCCTTGCCGTCAGCTTCCCTGGTCCATGCGCGGCGCCTAATATACCGCGGCAACAGATGAACCCGACATGAAAATGACGGCAAAGCTTCGACGTAAATCATGACAAATCCGAAAGAAATCACGATTCCGCAACCGGCCCCGCGCCGCCTTGCCTGTTCCCGTTGCGGCGCCGAATTCGGCTGCGATCTCTCGGGCAATTGCTGGTGCGCGGAAGAGACGGCCAAGCTGCCGATGCCGGTGAAGGGCGAGGATTGTCTGTGCCGGGACTGTTTGCGGAAGGCGACGGCTGCGGCGACAGTCTCGTAGAGTGGGCAAAGCGAAAGCGTGCCCACCATTTCCATCACGTGGGCACGGCGCTTCGCGCCTTTGCCCACCCCACGAAGCCTACACCGCATGCCCCGGCGATGTCCGCGCCATGCCGTCGAAGGCATCGAGCAGTTTTTCGCGCCAGGCATACACGGGATCGTCGGCCTCGAGCAGCCTGAACGGGCTCACCACCCGCGCCCATTGGAAGCCGCCGAACACGATGTAGTCGGCATAATCAGGCGCATTGCCGCCGATGAAGGGCTGTGTCTTGAACGTCTGCCGCATCACCTCCAGCGATTTACGGAATGCGACGACGCCGCTGTCGCGGTTCGCCATGATCTCTTCCAGAGTCTTGCCGCCGAAGCGCGCCTCGCGCGACTGGCGGAAATAGGCAGCATCGACCTCGGCCAGATTGTTGGGGATGTCGGCGATGATGAGCGGAAAGATGCCGCCGACGATCGCAATGTCGCCCCAGGCATTGATCATGCGCGCCATGGCGCGGCCACCCTCGCCGCCGAACAGCGACGGACGGTCAGGAAAATTGTCTTCGAGGTAGTTCGCGATCGCCCAGGAATCGACCACCGGCCTGTCATGATGCAGCAGCACCGGGACCTTCTCCGAGCCGTGCGGCGCGATCGCGCTCTTCTCGGTGAAACGCCAGGGCAGCGATTCCGCCGTCAGGCCCTTGTGCGCCAGCGCCATCCGCGTGCGCCAGCAATAGGGGCTGAAGGGACGCGAAGCGTCGGTGCCGACGAGTTCGTAGAGCTTTAATGACAAAGGCGCCTCCACCAGCTCCGTCATTGCGAGGAGCTCTTGCGACGAAGCAATCCAGTCTTACGCCGCAGAACCATTCTGGATTGCTTCGCTGACGCTCGCAATGACGATGTGGCGCTACCGCCCGTTGGTTCGCAGCAGCTTCTCGCCATCTTCCGTCACCGCGATGACCAGGCCGAGGCCGGGCAGCGTCTCTCGCGCGACGAAGCCGCGGTCGGCGGCGTCCTCCCAGATGGTGAGGCGCGGGCATGAGGTCTTCCAGGTCGAGATCACCTCGGCATAGGCGCGCGGCTCGCGCGCAATCCATTCGACGAAGTCCAGCACCAGCGGATCGGCGGTCTCGCTCATTGCAAACCTCCCTTGGTGAAGGCAGCCAGCACCGGTGTGCGAACGAATAGCCAGCCGCCGTAGGCGATGTAATAGCAGGCGATGGTGGTGATCAGCTTGTTCGACCAGGCAATGAATTGCTGGTCGGTCATGGCTTCGAGGATGCGCCGCGCCAGCGAGGTGCCGATCATCGAGGCGAGAATCGCGACGCCGGCAAGAACGGGGTCGAGCGTGGCAGCCTGGTCGATGATGCCGCCGAAATAGATCAGCTTGGTGAAATGGCTGACGAGTTGGCACATCGCCTTCGTCGCCACCTTCTCGCGCCGGCCGAAATCGCCGCCGAGGAAGAAGGTGTCGAGCAGCGGCCCGGAAACACCGGTCATCAGCATCAGGCCCATGCAGATCGTGCCGTAGACGGTGCCCTGCCAGAGACGGTCAGGGTCGGGCTTGATATTCGCAGGCAACAGCCGCGCCATGAACGGCGTGGCGCCCAGCATCAAGAGCGCCGTCGGCTTGTCCGGCACGTAGCGGGTGAGCGACCAGGCGGCGAGCGCGATGGCCGCGCCGACCATGTAGTTCGCGACCGGCCGCCAGCGGATATGCTTGCGCCACAGCAAAGCGCGCCAGCCGTTCGAGGCCATCTGCGTAATCGCATGCAGCACCATCGCGGTCGGCAACGGCATCAGGGCCAGCAGCACCCCGATCAGGATCAGCCCGCCCGCCATGCCGAACAGCCCCGACAGGAACGCGGTGGCGACCATCAGCAATCCAAGGGCAGCGATCATGATGGGCGTCACGTGCGGATTCTCCTGATGATGGCTCGTAAGGGACGCAGACTGCATGACCCCCTCGCCCCGCTTGCGGGGAGAGACAAAGATGCGGCATGCGGCTCGAAAAAGGACTTGGGATTACGCCCATTCTTGTGCCTCGCTTGCTCCCTTCGCGCAAACTGAGTTATCTTGGCCTGGCATCAGTTTTCCTGAGGGTGTCGGCATTTGCGGCGGCTGCTCTTTCTCAACGGCATCAAGGCATTCGAGGCGGCGGCGCGGACCGGCAGCTTTGCCGCGGCCGGGATCGAGCTGAACGTGTCGGCGGCCGCCGTCAGCCGCATGGTGCATCTGTTGGAAGAGCGGCTCGGCGTCGCGCTGTTCGAACGCAAGGCCAACAAGCTCGTGCTGACCCAGGCGGGGCGCGCCTATCAGAGCGGGCTGACGCCGATCTTCGACGCGCTCGCCAGCCTCACCGCGCAGGTGACGGCGCCTACAAGCATGCGCGTGCTGACCATCGGCGTCGGCCACACCTTTGCGATGCGCTGGCTGATCCCGCGGCTGTCCGAGTTTCGCAGCGAAGAGCCCGACATCGAGGTGCGCTTCACCACCGGCGGCGCCGAGGTGCCGTTCGGCGAGGACTGGAGCTGCGGCATCAAGCTCGGCACCGGCGACTGGCCGGGCCTCGTCGCCGAGCCGCTGTTCGCGGGCGACCTCACACCGGTCTGCGTGCCCCGCCTCGCCTCCGCTCTGAAGCGGCCGGCGGACCTCAAAGGGCCCGGCCTGATCCGTGTCACCCATTCGCCGGAGGACTGGCCGATCTGGCTGAAGGCCGCCGGCCTCACCCGCATCAATGCGCGCGGACCTGAGTTCCAATTCTACGGGCAGGCGCTGCAGGCCGCGGTTGACGGGCTCGGCATTGCCATGGGCATCCGGCCCTATATCGACGACGACCTCGCCGCCGGACGCCTGGTGGCGCCGTTCGACCTCTCGGTGCCCAAGGGCATGCGCTGGTACCTGATCTATCGGAGCTTCCAGACCGAGCAGCGCGATTTTGCCGCGTTCCGCCGCTGGATCATGCGGGCGGCGGCGGAACCCGCGGCCCGGCCGCGGCGGTCCGGACGCGCCGCCGGACGAGGTTGAGAATCACCCCATCGGGTGAAAAAGCCGGCCGCGTGTGAACCGCTTCACAGTTCGAAATCCGCAAATGTGGTCCTCTAACCCTCCGACATCCGAGCATTTGGGGACTACCAATGACGACCCTTTACGACGGCTTTGACATCGAATCCTTCGAAGCTGGCAAGGGACTGTGGCACGCCCGTATCCGGCGCGCCGATTTGAGCCCGCTTGCCATCGACGGCGTGCTGTTTCCGACCATGGAGGTCGGCTTCGCCTGGCCCGATCCCGACGCTGCGATCGCAGACGCCAAGCATCACATCGACCGCTTCCGCCGGCACGCCGACGACAATGACGACGAATAGGCCGGCGACACGGCAACAGGACTGAAGGACATCGCGGCGTAACAGGGGAACACCTGACCATGTCAGTGATCGAATTCGAAGACGCTGGGCGGCCGCGAATTTATTCGCGCAAGGTGATGTCGATCTGCCCTGAATGCGACGGCGATCTCACGGTGCTCCGTGTGATCGGCGGCCGCGCCGGGTGCGAGTACTGGACCATGCGCTGCACCGGTTGCGGCGGGATTCATCTCGATATCCTCGAGCCGCGCCTGACGGTCGTGGACGGCGACGGGCCGCTGCCGGCGGCGTAGTCCTCCGCCTGCTGCCAACCTGCTGTCAGCAGCCTGCGCGGAGACGCGCCTTCGCCCTTTTCTGAAGGGCGGACTCGTCCCATATTCGCCTCATGGCGAAGAAACCTGCTCCCCCGAAATCTCCAAAAACCAAGGCTCCGAATTCGAAGGCACATCGGCCCGATGTGCAGCCGATCGGGCCGGCGCTGGCCGAGTTGCTCAATCCCGCGATCAATCGCGGCGATGCCGGGCTTGGGTCGGGCACCGGGTTGCAGCCGCCGCCGGACAATTCGCGCGACCGCCGCGCCGGAGGCGAGGCCGCCGCGCATCGGGCGCGCGCCTCGACGCCGAAGGATTTTCCGGCCGACCGGCTGGCCGGATTGGACGAGGCACCGCAGGCCAATTACGGAACTGCGGCCACGATCCCGACACTCGATCCGGAACTGGCGCGACAGCTCGGCCTTCCCACCGAGGAGGACGATGCCGAGGCGCTGGCGCGGCCGCCGCGCAGCAAGATGGAGGCGCTTGGCGTCAAGGCCACCGCCGACGCGCTGGAATCGCTGATCCGCGAAGGCCGGCCCGAGTTCCGCAAGGACGACGGCTCCTTGAAGGTGTGGACGCCGCACCGTCCGCCGCGCCCGGAAAAGTCCGAAGGCGGCGTGCGCTTCGAGATCAAGTCGGAATACCAGCCACGCGGCGACCAGCCGACTGCGATCAAGGAGCTGGTCGAGGGCATCGAGCGCAACGACCGTTCGCAGGTGCTGCTCGGCGTCACCGGCTCCGGCAAGACCTACACCATGGCCAAGGTGATCGAGGCGACGCAGCGGCCGGCGTTGATCCTGGCGCCGAACAAGACGCTGGCCGCCCAGCTCTATGGCGAGTTCAAGAACTTCTTCCCGGACAACGCTGTCGAGTATTTTGTCAGCTATTACGACTACTACCAGCCGGAAGCCTACGTCCCGCGCACCGACACCTATATCGAGAAGGATTCCTCGATCAACGAGCAGATCGACCGCATGCGCCACTCGGCGACGCGCGCGCTGCTCGAGCGCGACGACGTCATCATCGTCGCCTCGGTATCCTGCATCTACGGTATCGGCTCGGTCGAGACCTATACCGCAATGACCTTCGCGCTGAAGAAGGGCGAGCGCATCGACCAGCGCCAGCTGATCGCCGACCTCGTCGCGCTGCAGTACAAGCGCACCCAGGCCGATTTCACCCGCGGCACGTTTCGCGTGCGCGGCGATGTGATCGATATTTTCCCGGCGCACTATGAGGACCGCGCCTGGCGCGTGAATCTGTTCGGCGACAGCATCGAAACCATCGAGGAGTTCGATCCGCTCACCGGCCACAAGCAGGACGAGCTCGAATTCATCAAGATGTACGCCAATTCGCACTATGTGACGCCGCGGCCGACGCTGGTGCAGGCGATCAAGTCGATCAAGTCCGAATTGAAGCTGCGGCTCGACCAGCTCAACAACCAGGGGCGCCTCTTGGAAGCGCAGCGGCTGGAGCAGCGCACCACCTTCGACCTCGAGATGATGGAGGCGACCGGAAGCTGCGCCGGCATCGAGAACTATTCGCGCTATCTCACCGGGCGCCGCCCCGGCGAGCCGCCGCCGACACTATTCGAATACGTCCCCGACAACGCGCTGATCTTCGCCGACGAAAGCCACGTCACCATCCCGCAGATCGGCGCCATGTTCCGCGGCGACTTTCGCCGCAAGGCGACACTGGCCGAATACGGCTTCCGCCTGCCGTCCTGCATGGACAACCGCCCGCTCCGCTTCGAGGAGTGGGACATGATGCGGCCGCAGACGGTCGCGGTGTCGGCAACGCCGAGTGGCTGGGAGCTCAACGAGAGCGGCGGCGTGTTCGTCGAGCAGGTCATCCGTCCGACCGGGCTGATCGATCCGCCCGTCGATATCAGGCCGGCCCGCACCCAGGTCGACGATCTCGTCGGCGAGGTGCGCGCCACCGCGCAGGCCGGCTATCGCTCGCTGGTCACGGTGCTGACAAAACGCATGGCGGAGGACCTTACCGAATACCTGCACGAGCAGGGCATTCGCGTCCGCTACATGCACTCTGATATCGACACGATCGAGCGCATCGAAATCATCAGGGATCTTCGCTTGGGTGCGTTCGACGCGCTGGTGGGTATCAACCTGTTGCGCGAAGGCCTCGACATTCCCGAATGCGCGCTGGTCGCCATCCTCGACGCCGACAAGGAAGGTTTTTTGCGCAGTGAAACGTCCTTGATTCAGACCATCGGCCGCGCCGCGCGCAACGTCGACGGCAAGGTGATCCTCTATGCCGATCAGATGACGGGCTCGATGGAGCGCGCCATCGCCGAAACCAACCGCCGCCGCGAAAAGCAGGTCGAGTACAACACCGCCAACGGCATCACGCCTGAAAGCGTGAAGAAGCACATCGGCGACATCCTCAACTCGGTCTACGAGCGCGACCACGTGCTGGTCGAGGTCGGCGGCCACGACATGACCGACGACGTCATCTCGATCGGCCACAATTTTGAAGCCGTGCTCGCCGATCTGGAAACGCGCATGCGCGAGGCTGCCGCCGACCTGAACTTCGAGGAAGCCGCGCGCCTGCGCGACGAGGTCAAGCGTCTGCGTGCCACCGAGCTCGCCGTGGTCGACGACCCCACCGCCAAGCAGCGCACCGTGGCGGGCAAGGCCGGCGCCTATGCGGGCACCAGGAAATACGGCGACGCCGCAAACCTGCCCGTCAGCGCCATGAAGAAAAAGACCGTGGGCACCGCGCTGAAGGCGAGCGGCGGCGGCAGCGGCTCGAAGGTGCACAAGCCTGATCTCGACGAGATGCACGGCCCGGAATCCCTGCCCTTCCGCGCCAATCCGAGCCTGCCGTCGAAACCGTTCGGCGGAAACAGCCGGATCATACAGCCGACGGACTCGCAGCAATCGGGCCCGGAGTTCGGGCCCGCGCCGAAGTCGACCGGTGGGCAGCCGGGGCGGCGGGGTGGGTGGAAGAAGAGGTAGGATCGACGCGCACCGTTCATCTCGTCCCGCAAGCGGGGCGAGGCAAATCGCTGTCGATGTCGCGGCAATGCGCGCCGCTACTCCCTGAAAGTAGTAGCTACGGTTGGAGCCGTCATAGGCGCCTGAGGTCATGCAGCAGGTTTTGAAACCTACGTCCGGAGCCGCACGGGCAGAGGTCGTTGCGGCCGAGCTTCTCGCTCAGCTCGACGCCGCCATGGACGACGCGCGCGCCGCGTTTGACGTGGGTTTCCGAGGGGAAGGAATTCCGCCGCTTACGCGTGATGCTGAAAGCTGGGGAGGTTTTCGAGATCGCGAGACTTGCGCATGACGCCCTCCATCTGATGGGAAGCACGGCTGATTGCCGCGGCGTCTCGCTATCACGATGCCGGCCGCATGGAAAGAGAACGGCAGGACTACAGCTTGCCCTGCCCGTTCACCTGGCTCTGCTGTTGCTGCTGCTTGTCCTGCTCGTTGGCGCGATGGCGGCCGTAGAGGCAGCCGGCGGCCGCGCCGAGCATGCCGTGATGACCGGCATAATGGCCGGCGACGCCGCCGACGACGGCGCCCTTGATGCAGCCCTTGGCGCTGGCGGCGGACATTGTGCCGAGCATGAGGAACGCGGCGGTGACGGCTAGAAGCGGCGATTTCATGGATGTCTCCTGCGGTGTCAAAGTCTCAACGAACAGGAGCCGGCTGGGTTCCCGCGCTCGTGACATGGTGAGACACGTCAGGCCTCATGCGTGCGACGTCAGAAGGCCGGCCCGATTTCGGGCATGAAGATGTCAGCGCAACCCGGCCTTGCAGAACATGAACCGCCATACATTGATGCGCGACCATTTGGTGAATATCCCTGTGTTTTTGCGGATTGATGCACCCGCGCGCCGCGCGATAGCGTTTACATCCATCGCCAATGAAGGCTGGTGCGGCATGAGCGTCTGGTCGTTGAACAAGCAACGCGCGCTGTATCTGCTCGACGCTTTTGCGCGCGGCGATCTCGAGGCCGCGCTGTCCTGCTGCACCGACGACGTCGACTTCCTCACCCACGCGCCGATCGACGTGCTGCCGCACATGGGCCCGCGCCACGGCAAGGCCGAGCTGCGCGAGCTCTGGCAGACCGTGTGGTCGCGCTATCAGGAGATCCGCTACAAGGCGCCGCACGTCGTCGCCGACGGCGACGAGGTCGCGACCTACCTGCACACCTATTTCACCAAACGCAGCAACGGCCGCATCGTGCAGTTCGACATGGCGGTGTTCTACACATTCAGAAACGGACAGATCGCGCAGATCCGCGAGATCATCGATTCCTACGATCTGGTGCAGCAGGTGCTGGAGCGGGAGATCGGGCCGCTGATCGTGGGGGCGGGCGTGGAGGCAGAGTAAGGTATCTCCCCCGCGTCGTCCTGGCCTAGTGCGCAATTGCGCACGGGAGCCAGCACCAATTACCCCGACTGCCGGTGTGGAGCGGCGCCGCCAATTGCAAACCTGCCGATCGAGCTCGCCTCCGCGGCGGAACCGGCACGCGGCAAGGACTGACCGAACCCCGGTAAGATTACGGGGTTCTATTGTAAATCTCACACTTTGCGCTCACTTGTGCCTTGCAAAAACGTGATTTGAGTTTTTCCAGAAATCCCGTATTTGTTCGTATACAAATGAATTGAGCAGCCCCTCGGCACCTTACTGTGCATGGGGTTGTTTTCCGTTTTTACGCTTCAGTTTCAGGACGGCCCAAAATGACAGAGCACAGCCTCTGGCGTTTCTCGCGCGCGTTGCACCGTGCGATCAACGACCGGCAATTCGAAGATATCGAGACCTTGATCGACGAGGACGTCGAGTGGGCGATCTACGGGCCGATCGACATGTTTCCGTTCCTGGGCGCGCGCCAGGGCAAGGCGGCCGTGCTCCAGGTCATCCGCCAGCTCGCCGACAATTTCCGCGTCCGCCGTTTCGAGCGCGAGAGCATCATGCTGGGCGTCGATTCCGCCTCCTCGATGCTGCGCTATTCGCTGACCGCACTGGACTCCGACAAGCCGATCAGCCTGCGCGTCGCGCAGTTCGCCCAGTTCAGGGCGGACCGGCTGATCAGCATGCGTGTGCTGGTCGACACGTTCGACCTGGTCGAGCAGGCACTCGGCCGCGCCATTCATCTGCCAAAGATGGCCAGCGCCGGCTGAGGGGGACACCAACGGGCTCCCGGAGTTCGGGACCGGTCGATTGATGCTCCCGTGACGCGTGCTGGCCTCCAGCCCCGCCGGACGCCGTCATGGAGATGCTCGTCACCCGGCGCGCGCGATTGCGCGCAGCCCGTTGGTTCGTCATTATTGGCGAGGCGAACGCCACAATTTCGCACCGATAGTTCCGCATCTTCCGCGCGAACTGGGCTCGCGGGCAAGGGCAATGGAATTCTCGACAGGTTTTGGCTGGGCCAGGCTGCCGCTGGTGGCTGCGTTCATTTTCAGCTCGGTGCTATCGGCCCAGGCGCAGATCATTCCGCCCTTTTCCCCTCCTCCCGCCGCGACCACGCCTGACGAGGATGCCGACGAAGTCGCCGAGGCCCCCGACGTCAACGACGCCAACGTGCTCAAGGGCATCGACGTCGAGAAGCTCGACTGGAGCCAGCTCGCCATCGACGCCGGCACGCTTAACGACCTCATCGCCGCCAAGAAGCGCGCGCAGGCCGCTGCCGTCAGCGGCATGAACTGGTCGTCCAATGCCAATGCCAACGGCTCCTCGGCCGTCACCGTGAAGCAGTCGGTGTCCTCGTTCTGGGACACCCGCATCGGCGCCGACATGACCGTGACCAAAGAGCCGACCACGATGTCGGAGCTGCTGGCGCAGAAGGCCGCCAATGGCGGCAACCTGCCGCAATCCTCCGGCAGCGCCTGGGCCGCCGCGACCGCGCCGGGCGCGGGACCCGTCTGGGACAAGACCGCAGTGGAAGCCCGCGTCGATCCCGGCAGTGAGCAGAGCAAGCTGGGAGCGTCGATGACCAAATCGGTGCCGCTGTCGACCGACACGTCGCTGACGCTCCAGAACGGCTACAGCGTCAACCAGCAGGGCAGCACGCCGCTGCCCGGCGTCGGCGGCGGCCACATCACCCGCAATTACGAGACCGACCAGTCCGCCAAGGTCACGATCACCGACACCGGCACCAGCATCTCGGCCGGGCAGACCATGTCGACCACCGACGACAAATGGCTGCGCAAGGTCGGTGCCGAGCAGAAGCTGTTCGACAACGTCACCGTCTCCGGCTCGGTCGGCGAAACCTCGCAAGGCGCGATCAACAAGAGCGTCACGGCCGGCTTCAAGAAGAGCTGGTGAGCCTTCTTTAGACTTCCCTAACCATACGCCACGGCAAGGCCCCCGAATGGTCCGCCCTTGCCGCATCTCGGCCCTGTTGCGGTCAAAATCCGACGCCCAAGATGCACCGGCCTGACACACATCGTCGTGCGGGGGACACTCGCGCTGCGCTCAACGCGAACAGGGGAATAACGATGAACGCCATCCGTCCGGAAAAGGTTGAAGCAACCGAGACCGAAACCGTCGACAGCAATCTCGCTGCCGTGACGGAAGTCGAAGCCGGCATCCGCGATTTCGTCCGCAACGACATCGCCTATCTGCGCCGGCCGGCCACTCCCACGACCACGGATTCGCCGCCGCTCGATCCGAGCGCGGAAGCCACCGTCACCAACGTCAACTCGCTGATCCAGCGCGTCGCCGGCACCTCGCTCGCCGAGATCGAGAACCTGATCTCCGAGCTCGAGAGCCTGCGCGACCTGCTGCATGCCGAAGGCCAGCGCGTCCAGCGCGAGATCTCCGGCTACGCCCAACTCAGCCAGGCCGCGATGAAGTCGACCCGCATGATCGCCGACAACGTCGCCCAGTGGAAGCGCGCCGCCGACGGCCTGCGCAACAGCTAAGCACTGGTATCAAGCATCACCGGCCGCCGCGTTCCGAAAGGGACGCGGCGGTTTTTGATTCTAGGGCCTTGAACCCGCTGCCCATCCCCGCAGACCAATGCCAAGCGCCCGTGCCGCCGACGGCCGGGGCTTGGGGACATCGCCTTGGGGACATCTCAGATGGAAAGCATTCGGCCCGATAACACGGACCCGATACCGCTGCGGCCCGCGCCGAGCCAGTTCGGGACTATCATGCTGCGATTTGTCGGGCTGCTGGCTGTTGCGATCGCGATTTTGGCGTTCGTCTATAGCCGCTGAGGGCGGAGGCCGCGTCGCGCCCCGCGCGGAGGCCACCTCGTCGCCCCGCGAAGTAAACGAGACCTTAACGGCTCGCTTCGACCGTCGAGGCTTCCAGGGTGTAGGCGCCGTCGGCGTAGCCCTTCACCACCATGCCCGCCACCAGCATCACGGCCAGCGTCGCGGTAGCGAAGATAAATCCGACCAATTTCAGTGCGCCGCGGTCTGCCATCGTTCTCGTCCCCTGTACTCTGCCCAGTTCGTTCAAATAGACAGCGACAGGTTCATAATTGGTTAGCAACTCGATGGTTCCGGCAGCTGTTTCGTAAGCGCCAGCCATCTCGGGAGGCTTATGGCAGCCGCCCCGAATCGCGTCCATAGCGCGCGGGCAACACTCGCACGCTCTTTTGGCTGTTCATCTTGGAACTGATCTAGCCGGCCTTCCGCATCGGCACGAAGGCCGAGGCGGTGATGGAATAGACCTCCTCGCCGCGCTGGTTGGTGCCGGTGGTGCGGGCGGTCAAAATGCCCCAGCCCGGACGCGAAGCGGAGCTGCGCTTGTCGATGACGACATTGGAATAGCTGATGGTGTCGCCGGCCAGCACCGGCCTGATCCAGCGCAGGTCGCGAAAGCCCGGTGACGGCCCCCACACCGCGACCTCCTCGCCGCGGCTCGTGGCTTCGCGCGCCAGGCGTTGGCCATCGGCGACAAGCAGGCTCATGCAGGCCGAGCCGACATGCCAGCCGGAGGCAGCGAGCCCGCCGAACAGCGAGTTCTTGCCCTCCTCCTCGTCGAGGTGAAAGCGCTGCGGATCGAACTTCGCGGCGAAAGCCTTGATGGACTCCGCGGTGAAATGATAGCTGCCAATGTCGCGGCGATGGCCGATCTCGATCTCTTCGAAGAACCGCATCAGACCGCTCCCGCGCGCCGCTCGATCAGGATCGGCGAGGTCATCTCGGCGAGCGCTTCGCCCCTGGCGTTGCGCACGGTGCATTTGAACTTGACGATGCCGAGGTTCGGCCGGCTCTTCGAGGGGCGCGCCTCCACAACGTCGACATCGAGCATGAGGTCGTCGCCGGGCCGGAGCGGCGAGAGCCAGCGAACCTCGTCGACCCCGGGAGATCCGAGCGAAGCGGCACGGGTAATAAAACCGTCGGCCATCATCCGCATCATCAGCGAGCAGAGATGCCAACCCGAGCCCGACAGGCCGCGCAGCATGCTTTTGCTCGCGGCCTCCTCGTCGAGATGCATCGGCTGCGGATCGAACTCGGCGGCAAACGCCAGAATCTCGTCGCGGGTGACATGGCGCGGGCCGAACGTTCCATAGCGGCCGGGCGGGAAATCTTCGAAGGTCAGGGTCATCTTGGAAAAGCTTTGCAGGAAGGACAGATTGTGGCCGCACTTTGCGGCAATCTCAACCCGCCGGCCCGCATGGCTCGTGCTACATTCGGCGAGTCGGCCTGCCTCATTGTCGGATTGGCGCGGCCGGGGGCACCATCTGCCCGGGGGAGAGAGATGTTTTCATTCAGCGATCTGTTTCAGTGGGACCGCTTCATCACGCCGACGATCATCAAGACCTTCTACTGGCTGGTGATCGGCGTGATCTGCCTGTTTGGACTCTCCGGAATCTTCGCCGGCCTCACCGCGATGGCGATCAGCCCGTTCGCCGGCTTCCTGGTCGTGCTGGAATCGATCGCGGGCGTCGTCGTCGGCGTGGTGTTCTCGCGCATCGCCGCGGAATTGATCCTGATCGTGTTCCGCATCAACGAGCATCTCGGCGCAATCAGGGATCAGAGCGGCGGGATGCGGTGAGGCCTCCCTCTCGGCCCCTTATGTATTAAACCTGAAATGCATCACGTCGCCATCGGCGACGACGTATTCCTTGCCTTCGAGGCGCAGCTTGCCGGCATCGCGGGCGCCGGCTTCGCCGCCGAGCGCGACGTAGTCGTCATAGGCGATCGTCTCGGCGCGGATGAAGCCCTTCTCGAAATCGGTATGGATCACGCCGGCCGCGCCCGGCGCCTTGGTGCCGCGATGAATGGTCCAGGCGCGCGCTTCCTTCGGTCCCACCGTGAAATAGGTGATGAGCTCGAGCAGCCGGTAGCCGGCGCGGATCAGGCGATCGAGCCCGGCTTCTTCGAGACCCAGCGTCTCCAGGAAGTCGGTGCGCTCCTCGCGCGAGATCGTCGCGATCTCGGATTCGATCTTTGCGGAGATGACGACGGCAACCGCGCCCTCTTTGGCCGCCTGCTCTTCGACCGCCCTGGAGAAGGCGTTGCCGGTGGCCGCCGAGCCTTCCTCGACGTTGCAGACGTAGAGGACCGGCTTGGACGACAGCAGGCCGAGCATGCCGAAGGCGCGCTCCTCTTCCGGCTTGCGCTCGACGAGACGCGCGGGCTTGCCGTCGCGCAGCAGCACCAGCGTGCGGTTGACGAGATCGAGCTGCTCCTTGGCGTCCTTGTCGTTGCCCTTGGCCTTCTTGGAGAGGTTGTCGACGCGCTTCTCGAGGCTGTCGAGGTCGGCGAGCATCAGCTCGGTCTCGATGGTCTCGATGTCGGCGAGCGGTGCGATCTTGCCCTCGACATGAGTGATGTCGGAATCCTCGAAGCAGCGCACGACATGCACGATGGCGTCGACCTCGCGAATGTTGGCGAGGAACTGGTTGCCGAGGCCTTCACCCTTGGAAGCGCCGCGCACGAGGCCGGCGATGTCGACGAAAGTCAGCCGGGTCGGGATGATCTGGGCCGATTTGGCGATCGCTGCCAGCTTGTCGAGCCGCGGATCGGGCACAGCGACCTCGCCGACATTGGGCTCGATGGTGCAGAACGGATAGTTCGCAGCTTGCGCCGCGGCCGTCTCCGTCAGCGCGTTGAACAAGGTCGACTTGCCGACATTGGGCAATCCGACGATTCCGCATTTGAATCCCACGAGCGTTATTCCTTGCCGTTCTCGTCCTTGGTCAAAAATCCCTTCGCCTGCATCGCCAGATGCACCCTGTTGGCGAAGGTCGCGTCAGTACCCTTGGCGATCAAGGCGGCGTGCTCGGCCACCGCGTCGCAGAGCGTCGTCACCCAGTCGTTGTCGGCCTTGGCGAAGTCCGACAGCACATGGCCGTGCACCAGCTCCTTGACGCCGGGATGACCGATGCCGAGCCTGACACGGCGGTACTCGTTGCCGATATGGGCGGAGATCGAGCGCAGGCCGTTGTGGCCGGCGATACCGCCGCCGATCTTCACCCGCACCTTGCCCGGCGGCAGTTCGAGCTCGTCGTGAAACACCGTGGTATCAGCAGGCGCGATCTTGAAGAAGCCCGCCGCTTCCTGCACAGCGCGGCCGGACTCGTTCATGTAGGTCGCGGGCTTGAGCAGGATCACGCGCTCGGGTCCAAGCGTGCCTTCCGACGTCTCGCCCTGAAAGCGACGGCGCCATGGTGAAAAACCATGACGCCGCGCAATCTCGTCGACGGCCATGAAGCCGATATTGTGCCGGTTACGTGCGTGTTTCGCGCCGGGATTGCCGAGCCCAACAAAGAGTCGCATGACGCGGCGCGCCCCTCAGCCGGCACGCGATCGAAGATCGCGCGCCAGCTCTTCTGAAGGATTACTTCTTCTTGTCGCCGCCAGCCGGAGCCTTGGCAGCAGCCGCCGGAGCAGCAGCACCCGCAGCCGGAGCCGCAGCGCCCGCCGCCGGAGCAGCCGCAGCGCCCGGAGCCGCGCCACCAGCAGCCGCCGCAGCCGCGGCCTTCTGCTCTTCGGCGTAGCCGGACGGCGGCACGATGGTGACGAGGGTCGCGTCCTCGCGGGTCAGCGCCTTCACGCCAGCCGGCAGCTTGACGTCAGACAGATGCAGCGAGTGACCGATTTCCAGTGCGCCGACGTCGGCCTCGATGTATTGCGGAATGTTCTCGACGCCGCATTCGAGCTCGATCGCGTGTGCGACGATGTTGACCGTGCCGCCGCGCTTGACGCCGGGCGAGCCTTCCGCCTTCACGACATGCAGCGGAACGCTGATACGGATGGTGGCGCCTTCGCCGAGGCGCATGAAGTCGACATGGATCGGGAAGTCCTTGACCGGATCAAGGTGGTAGTCGCGCGGAATCACGCGGTGCTTCTTGCCGTCGAGTTCGACGTCCACCAGCGTGGTCAGGAAGCGGCCCGCGAGGATGCGCTGGCGCAGTTCACGATCGTCAACCGAGATCGGGAGCGGGGGCTGGTTGTTACCATAGATCACTCCGGGTACGCGCCCGGCGCGACGCTCAGCCCGGGCGGCCCCCTTGCCGCTCTTCGGACGTGCGGTCGCCTTCAATTCCTTGACGGTCGTCGCCATAGTCTAAGTCCTTGTTTTTGCAAAAGTTAATGGGCCGCAGCGCGGCCCATGGCATCATTCGCAGCAAGCCTCCAGGGGTGCGGGGGCTGCGAACGTGGCGGGCTTTTACCCGGAAGATGCGGAAATGACAAGGAGAATGGGCGGGTAGCCCGGGGTTCCCTACCTTCCCTGGAGGGGGAGGGTGGAAAAGCCCTACCCGCCGAGCTTGGCCTCCAGCGCCGCGATACGCGCCTTCAGGGCTTCGTTCTCCTCGCGGGCCAGGCGGGCCATGTCCTTGACCGCCTCGAACTCCTCGCGCTTGACCAGGTCCATGTCGCGCAGGAATTTTTCGGCCTGGTTGCGCAGCACCGTGTCGAACTCGCGCTTGGCGCCCTGGGCAGCTCCAGCGGCATCGTTCATCAAGCGGCCGATCTCGTCGAAAAACCGGTTGGTGGTCTGGGTCATGTCGGTCTCCTGATCAGTCCCGCGATCCGTCTCTTGATCGGTCTCTTGGCGGCCCCGATAAACTTTGCGCGAACGCGCCAAAAGACAATGGCAATCCGCGACGGACGGTTCAAGGGCCGCGGGGCGGTATCCTTGTCATGCCCCGGTTTCCTTGCAATCGTATTCAACGTCCCTGCATAACAAGAATCACAAGGCGGAACGCAAGACATGATCGAGCAGCAGATCGCAATTGCCACCAAGGACGGCCACACCGCGACCTTCATCGTCCATCCCGAGCGCGGCGGGCCGTTCCCGGTCATCCTGTTCTACATGGACGCGCCGGCGATCCGCGAAGAGCTGCGCGACATGGCGCGCCGGCTCGCGACCTCAGGCTATTACGTCATGCTGCCGAACCTCTATTACCGCTCCGGCGTAATGGAGCTCGGCGCACTGCCCGCCGATCCGAATTCGCTGGAGCGCAAGCGCATGTTCCAGCTGATGGCCTCGCTCAACATTCCCATGATCATGGACGACACCCGCGCGCTGCTCACCTATGCCGAGGGCCAGACGGCCGCGAACACAAAACTCATCGGCACCGTCGGCTACTGCATGAGCGGCCGCTACGCCATCAACGCCGCCACGCATTTCCCTGAAGGCGTCAAGGCCGCCGCGTCGATTTACGGAACGCATCTGGCAACCGAGGAGGACAACAGCCCGCATCTCGCCGCCGGCAAGACCAGGGCCGAGCTCTATTTCGCCTGTGCCGAGACCGACATCTACGCGCCGCCGGAAGTGATCGCCAAAGTGGCCGACCGCGTGAAGGGCGCAAAAGCCGAGGTCGAGATCTATCCCGGCACCCATCACGGCTTCGCCTTCCCCAAGCGTCCGGTCTATGATCGCGACGCAGCCGAGCGGCATTGGGAGCGGCTGCTGGCGCTCTATCGCCGCAACCTCGTGTGAATGTAGAAGGCCTGATGCTTTTCCTGCTGATCGACTTCCCCAAGTTCAAGCCCATTGCCCTCGAGATCGGGCCGTTCGCGATCCGCTGGTACGCGCTGGCCTATATCTGCGGCATCGTCATCGGCTGGCTCTATGCGCGCTCGCTGCTGCAGAAGGAGCGCCTTTGGGGCGGCCCCGCGCCGATGTCGCTGGTGCAGATCGACGACTTCATCCTGTGGGTCACGCTCGGCATCATCCTCGGCGGCCGCACCGGCTACGTGCTGTTCTACAACCTGCCCTTCTTCATTCAGAATCCCGTTGCGATCTTCAAATTGTGGGAGGGCGGCATGTCCTTCCATGGCGGCTTCCTCGGCTGCGTCATCGCGGTGATGTGGTTCGCCTATCGCAACAGCATCTCCATCCTGTCGCTCGGCGACATCACCACCGCGGTCGCCCCGATCGGGCTGCTGCTCGGGCGGATCGCCAACTTCATCAACGGCGAATTGTGGGGCCGCGCCACCGATGCGAGCCTGCCCTGGGCGATGATCTTCCCCAGCGATCCCTCGCATTTGCCGCGCCATCCGAGCCAGCTCTATGAAGCCGGCATGGAGGGCATCCTGCTGTTCACCGTGCTCGCCATCATGATCCGCCTCGGTGCGCTGAAGCGCCCGGGCATGATCCTCGGCGCCTTCATCCTGATCTATGGCCTGACCCGCATCGCCGGTGAGCATTTCCGCGAGCCCGACGTCCAGCTCGGCTTCCTCTGGGGCGGATTAACCATGGGCATGCTGCTGTCGATCCCGATGCTTATCGTCGGCGCTATACTTATTGTATGGGCTGTCAGGCGCGGTGCGCCGAAGCCTGCCACGGCCATTCATTAGATCATTTCGAGACAACAGCTCGTGACCGAACAGCCACTGCTCAACGAGATCAAGGCGCTGATCAAATCCTCAGGCCCCATGCCGGTCTGGCGGTACATGGAAACGTGCCTGATGCATCCGCGCTACGGCTATTACGTCTCGCGCGACCCCCTTGGGCGTGAGGGCGACTTCACCACGGCGCCCGAAGTCAGCCAGATGTTCGGCGAGCTCCTGGGGTTGTGGACCGCCTCGGTCTGGAAGCAGATGGGCTCGCCGCAATCGCTGCGGCTGATCGAGCTCGGCCCCGGCCGCGGCACCATGATGGCGGACGCGCTGCGCGCGCTTCGCGTGCTGCCGCCGCTCTATCAGGGGCTCAGCATTCACCTGGTCGAGGTCAACCCGATCCTGCGCGAGCGGCAGAGCGCGACATTGTCGGGCGTTCGCAACAACATCGCCTGGCACGACAGCATCGACGACGTGCCTGACGGTCCCAGCGTCATCCTCGCCAACGAATATTTCGACGTGCTGCCGATCCACCAGATGGTGAAGCGCGAGGGCGGCTGGCACGAGCGCGTGATCGAGATCGACGCCAACGGCAAGCTCCAGTTCGGTGCGGCATCCGAGCCGACGCCGCGCTTCGACGTGCTGCTGCCGCCCTTGGTCCGGGCGGCGCCCGTGGGCGCGGTGTTCGAATGGCGGCCCGACACCGAGATCATGAAGCTCGCCACCCGTGTGCGCGACCAGGACGGCGCGGCGCTGATCATCGATTACGGCCATTTGCGCAGCGATGCCGGCGACACCTTCCAGGCGATTGCACGCCACACCTTCACCGATCCCTTGAAGGCCCCGGGCCAGGCCGACGTCACCGCCCATGTCGACTTCCAGGCGCTTGCGCGGGCCACTGAAGACGTCGGCGCGCGTGTGCACGGACCGGTGACGCAGGGCGATTTCCTCAAGCGCGTCGGCATCGACACCCGCGCGGCCGCGCTGATGCAGAAGGCGACGCCGGAAGTTGCCACCGACATTTCCGTGGCGCTGAAGCGGCTGACCGATACCGGTCGCAGCGGCATGGGCTCGATGTTCAAAGTGCTCGGTATCTCCGAACCAAGACTGACGGGCCTTGCCGGCCTCAGCGATCTCGAACAGGCCGGAGGCAATTGATGACCCTGACTTCGTCGCTGCTGTCGGCAGTGCCCGGCCTGCGCCACTCCTTCTTCACGCGTGAAGGCGGCGTCTCCAGCGGCATCTATTCCGCGCTGAACGGCGGGCTCGGCTCCAACGACGATCAGGCCCTTGTCGCAGAGAACCGCCGCCGCATGGCAGAACATGTCGGCGTCGCAGCCGACCACTTCCTCAGCCTGCATCAGATCCACTCGCCCGACGTGCTCGTCGCCGACGCGCCCTGGCCGAGCGGTCCGCGGCCGAAAGGCGATGCGATGGTCACGAAAACGCCGGGCATCGCGCTCGGCGTCTCCACCGCCGATTGCGGCCCGGTGCTGTTCGTCGATCCCAACGCGCGAATCATCGGCGGCGCCCATGCCGGCTGGAAAGGCGCGCTGACGGGCGTACTGGAATCCACGATTGCGGCGATGGAGAAGCTCGGTGCCACACGCAGCGGCATCATCGCCGCGATCGGCCCGCTCATCCGCCGGGACAGCTACGAGGTCGGCAACGAGTTCGTCGCGCGCTTCATCGAGTCAGATGCGGAGAACGCGATGTTCTTCATTCCGTCGGCGCGCGAGGGCCACGCGATGTTCGACCTCGCCGGCTTCATCCGCAAGCGCCTGGAGGCTGCCGGCATTTTGATGATCGACGACCTCGGCCTCGATACCTATGCGGACGAACGCTTCTTCAGCTATCGCCGCTCGGTGCATCGCAAGGAGCCGGACTACGGCCGGCACGTTCACGCGATCGCGCTGGAGGGGTGAACACACAGGCAACGTCGTTTCATTCCGGGGCGCTGCACAAACTTCGCGCCCGTATTGCCCGGGATCTGTGTCGTCCCCGCCCTAGACCTTAATCGATTTTAACGATATCGCTGCCCTCAATGAGGGAAGCGTCATCCAAACTGCGCCGTGCGGGCTCGCGCGTGCTGGCGGTCGTGCTGCTGGCGGCAGCGACCGCGCTGGGCGGCTGCGCCGGTGGCAACGCGCCCGCCAATTCCTATGCGATGGCGGCGCCGGGCGCCGGCTCCGGTGCGACGGTCGCTTTCGAATCCATCGACGGACCGCCACCCCAGGTGTTCGACCGCATGGTCGGCGTGCTCGACAGCGAATCGAAGCTGCGCAGCCTCTCGATCGTCTCCCGCGAGGGGACCGCTGCCTACCGCGTGCGCAGCTACCTCTCTGCCCAAGTGGTGCGCGGCAGGACTGTGATCGCCTGGGTCTGGGACGTCTACGACGCCAACCAGCAGCGGGCGCTGCGCCTCTCCGGCGAGGAACCTACGGCGGCCAAGGGCGGCCGGGATCCGTGGGCCGCGGCCGACGATCTGGTGCTGCGAAAGATCGCCCAGGCCGGATTCAGCGGACTTTCCAATATGATCAACGGGACGCCTGACGCCCCGGGCTCGGTTCCGGGCCTGCGCGGACCCGCGGTGGCAAGCGTGACGCCTGAGGCTCCGGCGGCCGGGATGCCGGCCACGGCACTCGGCTACGCTCAGCAATAACCACCGCGAAACCACGGGCTCAAGTACCGGCCAAGCCGTTGGCCCGACTCAGGATTTTCAGAGGGAAAACGTAGCATCCCGGGTTGCCATTGCGGCCTCTCGCCTGATATTTCCTCGCCCGTCGTAACCGTGCTGCCAGTGGGTATTCTCTGATGTTGAACGTCGTATCCAGCAAAGCGCGGGAGGAAGCGTCCATGTCGGCCAAGAACGGCTCCATCAAGCTTGTCGCCGGCAACTCCAATCCCGCCCTCGCCCAAGCCATCGCGCAGGGCCTGGACCTGCCGCTGACCAAAGCGGTGGTGCGGCGCTTCGCCGACATGGAGATCTTCGTCGAGATCCAGGAGAACGTCCGCGGCTCGGATGCCTTCATCATCCAGTCGACCTCATTCCCGGCGAACGACCATCTGATGGAATTGCTGATCATCACCGACGCGCTGCGCCGCTCCTCGGCGCGCCGCATCACCGCAGTGGTGCCCTATTTCGGCTACGCCCGGCAGGATCGCAAGTCCGGCTCGCGCACGCCGATCTCGGCCAAGCTCGTCGCCAATCTGATCACCCATGCCGGCGTCGACCGCGTCATGACGCTCGACCTGCATGCGACCCAGATCCAGGGCTTCTTCGACATCCCGACCGACAATTTGTTCGCTGCCCCCGTGATGGTGCGCGACATCCGCGAACGTTTCGACCTCGGCAAGGTGATGGTGGTGTCGCCTGACGTCGGCGGCGTTGCCCGCGCCCGCGGCCTCGCCAAGCGCATCAACACCCCGCTCGCGATCGTGGACAAGCGCCGCGAGCGTCCCGGTGAATCCGAAGTCATGAACGTGATCGGCGACGTCTCCGGTTACAGCTGCATCCTGGTCGACGACATCGTCGATTCCGGCGGCACGCTGGTGAACGCGGCTGACGCGCTGATCGCCAAGGGCGCCAAGGACGTCTACGCCTACATCACCCACGGCGTGCTCTCCGGCGGCGCGGCCGCCCGTGTCGCCGGCTCGAAGCTGAAAGAGCTCGTCATCACCGACTCGATCCTGCCGACCGAGGCGGTGACCAAGGCGCCGAACATCCGCACCCTGCCGATCGCCAGCCTGATCTCGGACGCGATCGCGCGCACCGCGGCGGAAGAGTCAGTCTCGAGCCTGTTCGACTAGTATTTCGACCTTTAGAGGTCTCATAGGGTGGGCAAAGGCGCAAAGCGCCGTGCCCACCATCTCGCATTGATCGCATTCAGGTGGGCACGCTCCGCTTTGCCCAGCCTACGGCACCTCGCGCTGCGGAACGCTTGCCCGCCCCACGGGTTGTTGCCGACTGCTGCCCATGACATCATCGTGACACTGAGTCATCGCTGCCTGGGTCCCTGATGCCGCGCCGGAAATTCGCTTGGGAAAAGCTATCGGACGAGCAGCTGCTCCAGCAGCGCCTCTCCAGCCTGAGGGTTACGGTCGAAGGCACCTGGCTTGAGGATTGCGTCGCCACACTCCACGAAGAGCTCGAAGAGCGCGGCATCCGGCTGCGGCCGCACACATGGATCTCGAGCGAGTGGTTCAGTCCGGGAGATGTGCCCGGCATCGCCATTCCCTTCTATCTCGCGCATCCCCGCCTGATGAAGCTCGAGAAGAAGATGATGTTCGACGTCGAGGGCGGCACCTGGCGCGAGTGCATGGCCATCCTTCGCCATGAAGCGGGCCATGCGATCCAGCACGGCTTCCAGCTGCAGCGGCGCCGGCGCTGGCAACAGCTGTTCGGGCCGTCGTCAAAGCACTATCCGCGCTACTACCGGCCCAATCCGGCGAGCCGGCGCTACGTCCAGCATTTGCGGCTCTGGTACGCGCAGAGCCACCCGGACGAGGATTTCGCCGAGACCTTTGCGGTGTGGCTGCGGCCGCGCTCGAACTGGCGGACGCGATATGAAGGCTGGCCCGCGCTGAAAAAGCTCGAATATGTCGACGAACTGATGCGCGAGATCGCGGGCAAGCGGCCGCTGATCACGACGCGGGAGCGCATCGATCCCCTGAGCAAGCTCGGCCAAACGCTGGAAGACCACTACAAGAAGAAGCAGGCGTTCTACGCTTTCACGCCACCGAAGACCTACGACCGCGACCTCTCGCGGCTGTTTTCCGCCGATCCACGGCATCATCGCTCTCAGCCCGCTTCGAGCCTGATCAGGCGGCACCGCGCCCAGATCAGACAGCTGGTTGCGCGATGGACCGGCGAGAATCAGCTTACGCTCGATGCCGTGCTCGACGACATGATCTCCCGCTGCCGCGAGCTCGACCTGCGCGCCGTGGGCGCTGAACAGAAGCTCGTTCTCGATTTCACTGTCCTCGTGACCGCCAAGACGATGCACGCCCTGTTCGGCCCGTCTCGGCGCAAATGGATCGCGCTATGAGACGACTCCGTATTCTCGTGCTGATGCATCCGGACTTCCTGCCGCCGGACTCGTCCGACGGCTACACGCCACAGGAAATCAACAACTGGAAAACGGAATACGACGTCGTCAGCACCTTGCGCGCGGCGGGCCATGAGGTCCGCGCCCTCGGCGCGCAAGAGGAGATCAGGCCGATCCGCGAAGCGATCGAGGAGTTCAAACCACACGTGGTTTTCACGCTGCTGGAGGAATTCCATTACAACGTCGCCTACGACCAGCACATCGCCAGCTATCTCGAGCTGATGAAGGTCGCTTACACCGGTTGCAATCCGCGCGGCCTGATCCTGGCGCGCGGCAAGGATTTGTCCAAGGCGCTGGTGCATCACCGCCGTATCGCAGCGCCGGCCTTCGCCGTCTTCCCGATGCGTCGCAAGGTGAAACGACCAAAACATCTTGCGCTGCCGCTGATCGTCAAGGCCCTCAACATGGATGGGTCCGTCGGAATCTCGCAGGCCTCGATCGTCGACACCGACGAGAAGCTCGTCGAACGCGTCGCCTTCATCCACGAGCGGGTCGAGACCGCAGCGATCGCCGAGCAGTTCATCGAGGGTCGCGAACTCTATGTCGGTGTGCTCGGCAACAACCGGCTGCGCGTGCTGCCGGTGTGGGAATTGAAATTCGGCAGCATGGGCGGGCGCAGCTCACGCCACATCGCCACCGAAAAGGCCAAGCACGACACCGACTATCAGGAACGCGTCGGCATCGTCGACGGGCCGGCGAAAGACCTTGCGCCCGAAGTCACCGCGCGGATCCAGCGCGCCGCGAAACGCATCTACCGGGCGCTTGGCCTCGATGGCTACGCACGCATCGATTTCCGTCTCGCCGCCGACGGCACGCCCTATTTCATCGAAGCCAATCCCAACCCCGAGATCGCCAAGAGCCAGGAATTCGCAACGGCCGCCCAGCACGACGGGCTGAAATATCCCGATCTCCTGCAGCGCATCCTGACGCTGGGCATCAGCCGGGCGAAAGCGGGCGTGTCGCTGGGGTAAGCTGGAGCCGCTCGCAGAGCTCTCGTAGGGTGGGCAAAGGCGCAAAGCGCCGTGCCCACCATTTTCCTCTTTAGATGAAGGTGGTGGGCACGCTTCGCTTTGCCCACCCTGCAGCACCTAATGTGCTTCCGCCTTCGCGCCCACCACCTCAGCAAACGACTTGAAGAACTCTCCCGCAAGCTTCGTCGCGGTCGAGTTGATCAACCGGGCACCGAGCTGGGCGAGCTTGCCGCCGATCTGGGCATCGACGTCGTAATGGAGAATCGTGACGTCGGCGCTCTCGGACTCAAGCCGCACCAGTGCGCCGCCCTTGGCAAAACCGGCGACGCCGCCAGAGCCTTCGCCGGAAATGCGATAGCTGTTCGGCGGATCGAGATCGGACAGGGTCACCTTGCCGCTGAAGGTCGCCTTCACCGGGCCGACCTTGAAGACGACAGTGGCCGTCATCTCGTTCGGCGCGGTCACCTCGAGTGACTGGCAGCCGGGGATGCACTGTTTCAGCACAGCGGGATCGTTCAGCGCCGCCCACACCTGTTCGCGTGAGGCGGGGATGCGCTGGCTGTCGTTCATCTGCATGATCGGTCACTCTCTGCTTGCTGCTTGGATGGCTGCGCGCTGGCCGCGACGCCGTTCTACGGTGATCTCGGCGAGGATCGACATCGCGATCTCCTCCGGCGTGATGGCGCCGAGATCAAGCCCGGCCGGAGCCTTGAAATCGTCGATGGCGGCGGCGCTGGCGCCTTCCGAAATCAGCTTGGCGCGTAGCGAGGCCATCTTGCGGCGGCTGCCGACGAAGGCGTGGTAACAGGCCTTGGTCGCGATCGCCGCGCGTAAGGCGGCCTCGTCGCCCTTGCCTTGCGTCGAGACCACAACAAAGCGCTTGGCATCATTGAGCTCGCCGAGCTGGTAGCCATCGATCATCGTATCGGCGTCCGGTTGCGCCGTGAGCTCGGCAGCGGGCGCGGCGAGCGTGACGTGATAGCCGAGCACGCGCGCCTGGGCGGCGAGCGACAGCGCCACCGGACTTGCACCGAGGATGACGAGCGAGGGGTGCGGCAGCACCGGCTCGACGAAAATATCCATGGTGCCCTTGCTCGGGCACATGTTGCTGGCAAAGCGGATGCCATCGCGGCTCTCGCCGGCGCTGACGCCGAGCTCTGCCAGCAGGTTTTCCGGCTGCACCGACACCATGCGCGGCTCGCCATCGGCGAGCGCCTCGCGCGCCGCCTTGAGCACCGCGCCTTTGGCGCAGCCACCGCCGATCCAGCCCGCGACGATGGTGCCGTCGGCCGCGATGATCGCCTTGGCGCCAGCCTTCGCCGCGGTCACCGACACCGTCCGCACCACCGTCGCCAGCACGAAGGCGCGCTCGGCGGCCTTCATCTGCGCGACGAGATCCAGCACCTCGACATGAGCGGTCATCGACATGTCCCTCACAGCTTCGCCAGATAGGGTTCGAGCGCGCGCAGGCTTTGCAGCGAATTCGCGGGCGCATAGAGGTCGACATGTGGCAGCGCCGCCTTGATGCCCCGCGCCTCCGGCGCATAGCCCTCCCAGGCCATCATCGGATTAAGCCAGACGATCCGGCGGCAGCGCCGGTGCAGCGCCGCCATCTCGCGCCCGAGCAGGGCTGCATCTCCAGTCTCGTACCCGTCGGAGACGATCATGACGCAACTGCGCGAATGGATGACGCGTGACGCATGCCAGCGATTGAAGGTCTGCAGACTTTCACCGATCTTGGTGCCGCCGCCCGCGCCTTGCGCCATGATCGAGAGCCGGTCGAGCGCGCGGCCGGCGTCCCTCTCCTTCATCGCGTCGGAGACGTAGGCGAGACGCGTGTGGAACAGGAACGCCTCGGCCTCGCGGAACTGGTCGAGCACGCCGTGGATGAAGCGCAGGAACAATGATGTGTACATGCTCATCGAGCCCGAGGCATCGAGCAGCACGATCAGCCTCAGCGGCTTGTCCTTGCGCTGCCGCTTCACCAGGCTGATCGGCACGCCGCCATGGCTGATGTTGCGATGAATGGTGCGGCGAAGATCGAGTCGGTAGCCGTGCCGGCGCGCTAGATCGCGTCGGGTCAGGCGCGTGCGCATCGCGCTTGCAAGCTGCGCTGCGGCTTCGTGCGCCTGCGCGACCTGATCGGGATCGCTGAGCTTTCGGAAATCGACCTCGGCAAGATTCTCGGCGCGAGAGGCTCCCTCCATGCGGCCTTCGCCGGAGCGACCGTCCGGCGCGTCATCGGACGACGGAAGCTGGTCGATCGTCGTTTGGCCGCCGCCCTGCTCGGCCGCAGGGTCCTGCAAACCCTTGAGCGATGGATTACTCGCACCTGGCGTCGAGCCGACCGTTCGAGAGCGCGAACGCACACGCTTGCCCAGCCAGAACGCATCGAATAGGCCGTCGAACTTGTCCCAATCGGACTTGCGCGCCGAGAACAGGTGCTTGAACGCCGCGCGCAACAGGCCAGGCTTCGCTGCATAACCCGCCGACATCAGCGTCGCGGCATCCTGCCCCTCGGCGAGGCCGACACGGAAACCTGCGTCGCGCAAGGTGCGCAGGAATGCCGCGAGCCGCGCGGACACGAGCTTGGAGACCTCGTTGAGGTCGTCATATCCCGGGCTGGAGCCGCAGCAGCTCATGCGACCTTCCCCAGCAGGCGCTGCGTCACCTCTGGTGTGACGCGGGCGCGGTCCTCGTGGGTCTTGAGCAGGCAGACCAGCGTCTCATGCACGGTTTCCGGCGCATCATGGAGATCGCGAACATCCAGCCCGACCAGGGCGGCCGCCCAATCCAGCGTCTCCGCAACACCGGGGACTTTGCGCAGCTCCTCCTTGCGCACACCCTCGACCATGCGCGCGATCTGCAGCGACAGCGACGGGCTGACGCCCGCGACGCGCGCCAGGATGATGCGGGTTTCCCGGTCGACGTCGGGATAGTCGACATAGTGATAGAGGCAGCGCCGGCGCAGCGCATCCGAGAGCTCGCGCGTGCCGTTCGAGGTCAGCACTACGTGCGGGATCGTGACGGCCGAAATGGCGCCGAGCTCGGGGATCGAGACCTGGAAGTCGGACAGCAGCTCGAGCAGGAACGCCTCGAACTCGTCATCGGCGCGGTCGATCTCGTCGATCAGCAGCACCGGCGCCTGCGGCCGGCGGATCGCGGCGAGCAGCGGGCGCTCCAGCAGGTATTTTTCCGAAAACACCTGGTCCTCGATGCTCTCGGTGCCGCGATGGGCCTGGATCGCAAGCAACTGGCGCTGGTAGTTCCACTCATAGAGCGCGGCGGACTGGTCGAGGCCCTCATAGCATTGCAACCGGATCAGCTCCGTCGCATGCACCTTGGCCAGCGCCTTCGCGACTTCGGTCTTGCCGACGCCCGCCTCGCCCTCGAGCAGCAGCGGACGGCGCAACATCTGCATCAGCGAGATCGCGGTCGCGAGGTCCGCATCGGCGAGATAGCCCGATGCAGCCAACGCTTGCGCGATCTCGTCACGCCCCTTCATCGTTAGGCCACCGCGCCCAGAGCCTTCGCCGCCCTCCAGTTGCGCCAGAAGTCGTGCGGCATCTGGATGTGCGTCGAGCCCAGGAACGAGAACGCGTCGTTGACGGCATTCGAAAATGCCGGCACGCCGCCGACATTCGGGCTCTCACCGACGCCCTTGGCGCCGATCGGGTGATGCGGCGACGGGGTGACGGTGAAGTCAGTCTCCCAATGCGGCGTCTCTACCGCGGTCGGCATGAAGAAGTCCATGAACGAGCCGGTAACGACGTTGCCGACCTCGTCGTAGCGGATCTCCTGGCCCATCGCGATGGCGAAGGCCTCGGTGAGGCCGCCATGCACCTGCCCTTCGATGATCATCGGGTTGATGCGGGTGCCGCAATCATCCAGCGCATAGAAGCGCCGGACCTTGTACACGCCGGTATCGATGTCGATGTCCATCACGCAAAGATAGGCGCCGAACGGATAGGTCATGTTGGGCGGATCGTAATAGCTGACCGCCTCCAGTCCCGGCTCCATGCCCGGCGGCACGGAATTATACGCCGCCCAGCAGATGTCCTTCATCGACATGAATTTCTCCGGCAAGCCTTTCACCCGGAAGCCGTCGATGTCGAATTCGAGATCGTCCTCGTGGACCTCGAGCTTGTAGGCCGCGATCATCTGCGCCTTGGCCTTGATTTTTCGCGCGGCCATCGCGATGGCCGCACCGGCAACGGGCGTAGAGCGCGAACCGTAGGTGCCGAGCCCGTAGGGCGCGGTGTCGGTGTTGCCCTCTTCCACCATGATGTTGTCGGCGGGTATGCCGATCTCGGTCGCGATGATCTGGGCCCAGGTGGTCTCATGCCCCTGTCCCTGGCTCTTGGTGCCCATGCGCGCGATGCCCGCACCGGTCGGATGCATGCGGATCTCGCAGGAGTCGAACATTGCAATGCCGAGGATGTCGCAATTCTTCGACGGCCCGGCGCCGACGATCTCGGTGAAGAAGGAGACGCCGAGACCCATGATCTCGCGGGTCTCGCCACGCGCGAACGCGGCGCGCCTCTCCGCCTGCTCCTTGCGAAGCGCGGCGTAGCCGGTCGTCTCCATCATCTTGCGCATGGCGGTGTGGTAATCGCCGGAATCGTATTCCCAGCCCAGCGCCGAGTGATACGGAAACTGCTCCGGCTTGATGAAGTTCTTCAGCCTGAGCTCGGCCGGGTCCATGTTGAGCTTCTGCGCCAGGATATCCATGGCGCGCTCGATGCAGTAGGCGGCCTCCGTGACGCGGAACGAGCAACGGTAGGCGACGCCACCAGGTGCCTTGTTGGTGTAGACGCCGTGCACAGCCAGATGCGCGGTCGGGAAATCATAGGAACCGGTGACGATGTTGAAGAAGCCGGCCGGCCATTTCGACGGGTCGGCGCAGGCATCGAACGCGCCGTGGTCGGCAAGCACGTGCACGCGCAGTCCCGTGACCTTGCCGTCCTTGGTCGCAGCAATCTCGGTCGTCATGTGATAGTCGCGCGCGAACGATGTCGCGGTCAGGTTCTCGATGCGGTCCTCGACCCATTTCACCGGCTTGCCGGTGACAATGGACGCCACGGCTGCACAGATATAGCCGGGATAGGCGCCGACCTTGTTGCCGAATCCGCCGCCGATATCGGGCGCGATGACGTGGATCTTCTGCTCCGGCAATTTGGCGATCAGCGACACCACGGTGCGGATCACATGCGGAGCCTGGAAGGTGCCGTAGATCGTCAGCTCGCCCTTGATCTTGTCGAAGGAGCAGACGCACTGGCAGGTTTCCAGAGGCGACGGATGGGTGCGGTGATAGGAGATCATCTCCTTGATCGTCACCTCAGCCTTCTTGAAGGCGGCCTCGGTCAGCTCCTTGTCGCCGACGCTCCACTCGAAGATATGATTGTGGTGCTTGCGCGGGCCATGCGCGCCCGACGTCTTCCCGGCGAGGTCCTCGCGCAGCACCGGCGCGTCCTGATCCATCGACTTGAAGGGATCGACCAGCGGGGCTAGAGGCTCGTATTCGACGATCATCTTGTTGATACCGTCATCGGCCGCGTAGCGGTCGGTGGCGACGACGAAGGCGACCTCCTGGTTCTGGAACAGCACCTTCCCGTCGGCCAGAACCATCTGCACGTCGCCGGCAAGCGTCGGCATCCAAGCGAGGTTGACCGTCTTCAGCGTCTCAGCGGTGATCACCGCGAGCACGCCGGGCACTTTCAGCGCCTCGCTGTCATCAATCTTCTTGACGCGCGCATGCGGATGCGGCGAGCGGACGAAGTCGCCATGCAACATGCCGGGCAGCTTGATGTCGTCGACGTAATTGCCCTTGCCTTGCGTGAAGCGGATGTCTTCGACGCGCTTGCGCTTGCAGCCCATGCCTTCGAGTGCGGCTGTGCGTTGTTCCCGCGTGGGAGTCATATCGTTCATTCTGCGGCCTCCCGGAATTCCACGCCGTTGATTTTTGCGGCAGCGTATTGAATGGCTTTGACGATGTTCTGGTAGCCGGTGCAGCGGCAGATATTGCCTGATATGCCCATGCGGATTTCCTGCTCGCTCGGCGAGGGATTTTCCTTCAGCAGCCGATGCGCGCGCATGATCATGCCGGGCGTGCAGAAGCCGCATTGCAGGCCGTGCATCATGCGGAAACCTTCCTGAAGCGCCGACAGCGTGCCGTCGGCATTGGCCATGCCTTCGACCGTCGTGATGTCGCTTCCCTCAGCCTGTACGGCAAACATGGTGCAGGATTTGACGGACATGCCGTCGATATCGACCGTGCAGGCGCCGCAATGCGTGGTCTCGCAGCCGATATGGGTGCCGGTCATCCCGAGGTTTTCGCGGATGAAGTGCACCAGCAGCGTGCGCGGCTCGACGAGGCCTTCAACCTCGGCGCCGTTCACCTTCATGGTGACGTGTGTTTTGGCCATCGGTTCCCTCCCTTACTTCGCCTTGGCGGCGGCGCGCTGCAGCGCCCGCGTCACCATGATGCCCCCGACATGTTTTCGGTATTCGACCGGGCCGCGCGCATCGGCGGCCGGGGCCATGATCGCTTCGGCTGCCGCGGCGGCCTTCTTCAGCGTCACCGCATCGAGGCTTGTGCCGATCACCGCCTTGGCCGCGTCGTTGGCAAGCAGCGGCGTCTCATGCACGTTGGTGAGACCGATCGTGCAGGTCGCGACCTTGCCGCTCGCCATCGTGAGGACGACGGCCGCAGCCGCGGTGGCGTAGTCGCCGACCTTGCGCTTGAGCTTTTCATAGGCGTAGCCGTGGCCGGCTGCCGGCACCGGGATTGCGATGGAGGTGAGGATCTCTCCGGGCTCGAGCGCGGTGAAATAGGCGCCCTGATAGAAATCGGCCGCAGCGACGTCGCGACCGCCACTGGGGCCTTCGAGGCGATAGGTCGCTCCCAACGTCATCATCAGCGCCGGCATATCGTTGCCGGGATCGCCATTGGCGACATTGCCGCCGATCGTGCCGCGGTAGCGCACCTGCGGGTCGGCGATCAGCAGCGCCGCCTCATGCAGGATCGGCATCGCCTTGGCCACATCCTCGGACGCCAGCAGTTCGTGCTGGGTGGTCATCGCACCGATGACGAGATTGTTGCCGGATCGGCTGATGCCCTTGAGGGCGGCAATGCCATGCAAATCGATCAGATGGGCTGGGGTGGCAAGCCGCAGCTTCATCATCGGCACCAGACTGTGCCCGCCGGCCAGCGGCCGCGCATCCTCGCCGAGGTCGGATAAAAGCTTGACGGCATCGGCGACACTCGCCGGCCGGTGATAGCTGAATGAGCCCGGGATCATCATCTCCTCCCCTGATCGTCTCTACGCTTGACGGCGCGGACGTTGGGGGGACGGTCTCTCCGGACCGGGCGGCCCCGCAATCGTTGGGGCACCAGAGCGGGCTTTTTGCACGAAATGCGGGTGGGGACGCACGAATTGCGTCAGGGAAAGAGACCTATGGCGGCTCCGTTCACCTCTCCCCGTAAGAACGGGAGAGGGAGAGAGCGTTACGCCTGCCGCCGGTTCGCCAGCCCCAACCTCGCCTTCACCTCGGCGATCTTGGCCCGGCTCACCGGCACAAGGTGCGGCGACGGGCCGTCAAGCTCAAGCACGGCGCCGTCGCCCTCTTTCCGGACCAGGGCGACATGGGGGATCGCGACGATATGGCTGCGGTGCACCCGCAGGAACAGCGAGGGATCGAGCTGCGCCTCGGCTTCCGAGATCGACCAGGGGCACATCCGCTCGCGGGTGCCGTCATGAACGCGGGTGTAATGCGCATCCGCCCGGACGCTGCGGACATTGGCGGTGTCGATGAAGTGCGTGCCGTCAGCACTTTCGACCGGCAGCCGGGGAACGGGCGCGCGCGGCGGCTGGCCGAGGCCACCGAGCGGAGCCACCGGGCGGGGCGATGCGTTTGCGGCCACAAGCGGCTCGGCGGTAACAGGCGCGACAGGCGGTGAAACCGGCTCTGCAACCACGGGCAACTGCCGGCGCGAGTCCGGGACCAGAGACAGCAGGAAGCCAGCCGCAATGACGAAGCACAGCACCGCAACGATGATCGACAGGATTTGCTGCGACGCGGCGAGGCCACCGGCAGCATGGTGATGCGCCGCGCTGGTCAGCGGCTCGAAATGCATGCCCATCATCGCGGTGTAATGCATGCCGGAGACGGCAATGCCGAAAACAATGGAGCTGACGATCAGCCGAACGCCTTCCTGCTGCGCCAGAAAAGCGCGCAGGCCGCCATAGGCGGTGACGATCGCAACCACGACTGACAGCAGCACCATCGCGGGATCATGCACGATGCCGAAAGAGCCGGCCAATCCGTGAATGCCGACATAGTGCATGCTGGCGATGCCGACGCCGAGCAGCACGGCCGACGACGCCACGCGCCTCAATTTGGGCTCGCCGATCGAGACAAAGAAAAGCGAGATGCCGACCACCAGCGCGCAGATCAGGAACGAGATGATCGTGGGCAGGACGAGATAGACCGTATCCGGCGGCAGCGGCGCGGCCAGCATACCAACGAAATGCATGGTCCAGATGCCGACGGCCAGAAACGCGGCGGCGCCCGCGAGCAGAACGCGGTTACTGACACCGGGCGTGTTGCGGATGCGAGCAGCAAGCGCAAAGCCGGTATAGCCACCCAGACTCGCGATCGCCACCGAGAGCGCGACGAGATAGGGATCGTGTCCTTCGAACATGATCTTGTCGGCCGCCCGTCTCCACGGCACGGCCTCCTCCCGCCGCCGACTGTATAGGGACGGCGGCGGGATTGACAATCAGCGGCGTGTGAGGGCGAGCATGATCCGGAAAAGTGTGCAGCGGTTTTCCGAAAAGATCATGCTCAAACAATCACCTAAAGCGCGACGACGCCTCGTCGCGCTTTAGAGCTACGCGATCCCCGCCGCGACCTGGCCGCGCAGGCGCTCCAGGCCGAGCAAGGTCTCCGCACAGGCGGCCGCGACCTCGACGCCCTTGATCGCAAAGTGCCTGCGGAAGAAATCGTAATGCACTTCGGTCTCGTGGAATTGCTGCGGCGTCAGCACCGCCGAGAACACCGGCACCTCGGTGCGCAGCTGCACGTCCATCAACGCCTTGATCACGGTGTCGGCGACGAACTCATGGCGATAGATGCCACCGTCAACGACAAGGCCTGCCGCGACGATCGCGGTGTAGCGCCGCGTCTTGGCGAGGACCTGCGCATGCAACGGGATCTCGAACGAGCCCGGCACCTCGAACACGTCGACATGGGTGAGATGGCGTGCCTCGGCCTCCTTCATGAAGGCGATGCGGGCTTCCGCGACCACGTCGCGGTGCCAGCAGGCCTGAACGAAGGCCACCCGCTGCGGTTTGGCAAAACGCGGATGCTCGGGCGCCGTTTGAACCGGCGGCTGCGTCTGGGAAGTATCTGTCTGGGGATCTTGCAACATCTGATTCATGGCTTTCTTTCAAAGGACCAGAATCAGGGCATACGGAACGACAAGCAGTCGCACCTTGCGATGCGTCCGCCACCGACCGTTCTCTTTCATCCGGACTTTAACCGTCGGCTTCGGAGTTGCACCGAATCTGCTGACCCTTCCCGTCGGAACAAGACCTTCGGGGAGGCGCTCGCGGGCTTAGGCCTTTCGGCCCTTACCGCCGGTGGGGACTTTCACCCCGCCCTGAGAACATCGGCCGCCCGGGATTGAGCGACCTGAACGGAAATATGCCGCCGGTCCGGGGCCGCAGCAAGCGTGTTCCGCTGCAAAAAACCGCATGGTCCCATGCCGCCAGGGCGGTGCGGCCATCGCGCAGCGGAATTAACGATTGGATTCCGGTTTGTTCTCAATCGTTAACAATTGTGGCCGAGATGAGCTGTGGACGAACGAGTCATGGCTTGTGGACGGACTCGCGACCCAGTTGCGCAGATTCCGCAAATCACATCAGTTGATCCGCGACAAGCCCGCGCTGATCCCGGGATCGCAACAGCGACTCCCAGGGATCGCCTTAAGCGACATTGAGGAAGCGCGCGCCGGACCAACCGCGTGCGTATCAAAGACAACAAGAAGGCAAGAGGTCGAGACGGCATGTCCCTGCTCGAAGGTACCATCGATTCCCGAAATCACCCGCTCGCGGTGGTCGAGGATATCGCTGCCAGCAACAACTGGCCGTTCGAACGCTCCGGCGAGGACGAGCTGACCATTGTCTCGAAGGGACAATGGACCGACTACCAGATCTCCTTCACCTGGATGGGTGAGATCGAGGCGCTGCATCTGGCCTGCGCGTTCGACATGAAGATTCCTTCCGCGCGACGGGGCGAGGTGCAGAAGCTCGTTGCCGCCGTCAACGAGCAATTGTGGATCGGACATTTCGACCTCTGGACCAACTCCGGCATGATCATGCACCGTCAGGCTCTGGTGCTGCCGGGTGGCCTCACCGCTTCGACCGCGCAATGCGAAGCCATGCTCGCCGGCGCGATCCACGCCTGCGAGCGCTACTTCCCGGCGTTCCAGTTCGTGGTGTGGGCCGGCAAGACCACCGCGCAGGCGATGGATGCGGCGATGTTCGATACGGTGGGCGAGGCGTAGGGCCTGTAAGGGAGCGAACTCCCCGTCGTCCTGGCGACGCCGGGACCCATACCGCGTGATTTCTGTGTGTTGCGCTATGCTTGTTGCTCTGCCATCCATCCACTAAAAGCAGCCGGGGTAATGGGTCCTGGCGTTCGCCAGGACGACGGCGGTGGCAACAACGATGGCAAACAGCACTCTCCAAAACATCACCGGCACCATTCTGCTTGCCGGCGCCGGCAAGATGGGCGGTGCGATGCTGACCGGATGGCTGGCCGGCGGGCTCGATCCGCGCCGCGTCGCGGTGGTCGATCCGCATCTCTCGCCCGAGATCACGGCACTTGCCGCCAAGGGCGTTGCGCTCAATCCCGATGCGAAGGCGGCGGGCTTTGTCGAGACGATGGTCGTCGCGGTGAAGCCGCAGATGTTCCGCGAGGCCGGCGCGAGTCTTAAGTCATTTGTTTCGGACAAGACCTCCGTGGTCTCGATCATGGCGGGAACCACGATTCTCTCGCTCGAGGAGGTCTGCGGCGGCGCCGTGGTGCGCGCGATGCCGAACACGCCGGCCGCGATCGGCCGCGGCATCACGGTCGCGGTCGCCGCGAAGAACGTCAGCGCCGCACAGCGCGCGGTTGCCGATGCGCTGCTGCGCGCCACCGGCTCAGTCGAGTGGGTCGAGGATGAAAGCCTGATGGACGCGGTGACCGCCGTCTCCGGCTCGGGCCCGGCCTATGTGTTCCTGCTCGCCGAAGAGCTCGCGCGCGCAGGGATGGAGGCGGGATTGCCCGAAGCGCTGGCGACCAAGCTTGCGCGCGAAACGGTCGCAGGCTCCGGCGAGCTGCTGCACCAGTCGGATTTGCCGTCCGCGACGTTGCGCCAGAACGTCACCTCGCCCGGCGGCACGACAGCTGCGGCGCTCGGCGTGCTGATGGGAGAGCCGGGATTGCGCGATCTGATGATCCGCGCCATCGCGGCGGCAACGAAGCGCTCGAAGGAGCTCGCGAAGTAGACAGGTGCCGTAGGGTGGGCAAAGCGACTTGTCCGCCGTAGCTCGAAGAGCGAAGGCGGAAGCGTGCCCACGATTTGTATCCATCACGGAGAAATGGTGGGCACGGCGCTTCGCGCCTTTGCCCACCCTACGGCACCGCGCCAGCCGCTACGCGCCGAGCCGCTTGTTGAACATCTCGACATTGACAAGCCCGCGCGCGTGGCTGCCTTCGCCGAGCTTGCGCGTGCCTTCGAATGCTTCGACCTCGAAGCGGATCACGCGGCGCTCGACCGCGATCACTTTCGCCGTGGTCCGCACCGTCGCGCCGACGAGGGCTGCTGCGAGATGGCGGATATCGACCTCGGTACCGACAGTGACCCAGCCCGGCTGCAGCGCTGAGCGGATCGCATCGCCCGACGTCATCTCCATTTCCAGGATCATCATCGGCGTCGCATAGACCATGGGCATGCCTGGCACGAAATGCCCGACCGTGCGCTCGGCCGGCACCACCAGCGTGCGCTCGGCGCTCATGCCGATCTTGATGAAATCGCGTGCGTCCATGGATGCCATCCTCGTCGTCCTGGACAAGCGAGCAAAGCGAGCGCCGATCCAGGACCCATTACCCCGACTGCTTATCGCTCGCACGGTCTGAACCGCGACCTGCCGCAACAACTGCCGCTTGGGGGAATGGGTCCTGGCTTTCGCCAGGACGACAGTTGCGATTGGCGCTATAGCGCGGCCTACTTCTTCGCCGCCGCGGCGCGCTCCACGAAGGTCTTGCCGCCCTTCATCTTGTGGCGGAGCGGGGCTTCGTTGATCTGGATGACGACGGCATCGGCGTCGACGCCGAGATTCTTCACCAGCGCCTGCGTGATGTCGCGCATCATGCCGGCCTTCTGCTCGTCGGTGCGGCCTTCGGCCATGCTGACGGTGATCTCAGGCATTGTTGTCTCCCTGCTGTCGCGATGGCCAGGCACACCCCGGCCGTTCATGAGGTGCGCATCAAACAGGATGGAGATGCCCGGGACAAGCCCGGGCATGAGGCTGCTTGCGAATGGCTAGCCCCAGCTCACGTCATGGCGCGCGAGGACCTCGCGCACTTTTGCAACGAGGTCGGCTTCGCTGCAGGAGAACTGGGCGGGACGGGTCTCGCGCCATTCCTGGTTGGAGGCGATCGCGGCGGCAGCCTTGGCGCCTTCGATGAGATCCTTGATCTGAAGCTCACCGCGCGCCTTTTCATCCGAGCCCTGGATGATCACGCAAGGTGAGTTGCGGCGATCGGCATATTTGAGCTGGTTGCCCATGTTCTTGGGATTGCCGAGATAGAGCTCGGCGCGGATACCGGCGGTCCGCAAGGTCGCCACCATCTTCTGATAGTCGGCAACGCGGTCGCGATCGAACACGGTGACGACGACGGGGCCGACTTCCGGTCGCGTGTCGAGCTTGCCGAGCAGCGTCAGCGCGGCCTGGAGCCGCGACACGCCGATCGAGAAACCGGTCGCCGGCACCGGCTCGCCGCGGAAGCGCGAGACGAGACCGTCATAACGGCCGCCACCACCGACGGAGCCGAAGCGCACCGGGCGGCCCTTCTCGTCCTTGGTGTCGAGCAGCAGTTCGACCTCGTAGACGGGGCCGGTGTAATATTCGAGGCCGCGCACGACAGAGGGATCGATCTTGATGCGGTCCGCACCGTAACCCGACGCGGTCACGAGCTTGGCGATCTCTTCCAGCTCGCTGACGCCGGCCTGACCGACTTCGCTCTTGGCAAGGTAGGTTTCCGCAGCAGCAATGGCTTCCTTCCAATCCTCGCGCGGCCTGGTGATGGCGAGAACGACGTCAGCCTCCGCCGCGCTGAGGTTGGCGCCCTTGGTGAAATCGCCCTTGCCTTCTTCACCGCCATCCCATCGTCCGGGACCGAGCAGCTTGCGCACTTCGTCGGCGGAAAACTTGTCGAGCTTGTCGATCGCGCGCAGCACGGTCAGGCGGCGCGCCGCATTCTCCTCACCCGCGAGACCGATGGCTTCGAGAACACCGTCGAGCACCTTGCGGTTATTCACCTTCACCACGTATTGGCCGCGCGCAACGCCGAGCGCTTCCATCGTGTCCGCCGCCATCATGCAGATCTCGGCATCCGCCGCGGGCGTTGCAGAGCCAACCGTGTCGGCATCGAACTGCATGAACTGACGGAAGCGGCCTGGGCCGGGCTTCTCGTTGCGGAAGACGTAGCCGACGCGGTAGCTGCGATAGGGCAGGACCAGACCATCGGTGCCGTAGCGCTCGCCGACATAGCGGGCGAGCGGCGCGGTCAGGTCGTAGCGCAAGCTGATCCACTGCTCGTCATCGTCCTGGAATGAGAACACGCCCTCGTTCGGACGATCCTGGTCGGGCAGGAACTTGCCGAGCGCGTCGGTGTATTCCATCGCCGGCGTCTCCACCGGCTCGAAGCCGTAGAGTTCGTAGACGGCGCGGATCTTCTCGACCATCTCGCGCGTCGCCCGGATCGCAGCAGGGTCGCGATCCTCGAGCCCGCGCGGCAGCCGCGCCTTCAGTTTCTGGGGTTTTTTGGGTTTTTCGGCCATGCGGGCGTTTACCAGCCGACGCGCGAGGCGGCAACTGCCGGCTGGCCCTAAGGCTGCTCCATCCGTGCCCGGAGCGCGTCGGCGTCAGCCTTCGGCAGGGATTTGAGCAGCGGCCTGATGGTTTCACCGCCGACGATCTTGCCATCGCGCATGAACATCCAGTCCGAAATGTCGCCCTGCGCGAACTGGACCTGATCGCCTGCGTGCTTGCCCGGCAGATCGCGCGGTTCGTTGGCGAAGCGGCCCGAATAGGAACCATTCGGGAGCTTTGTTACCTCGGCCATCCAGATGTGTTCGCCGCCCTTGCGGGTTGGAAAGCTCACTTTCAGCGAGTGGCCCTCCTCGTTCGGCTTCGGCGTGTCATAGGAGGCCCAGAAAGTGGGCAGCGTCCTGCGGGCGCGGGCGATCGCGGCGTTCATCTCCATATTCGCGTTGGAGACGTCGACGACGGGCGAATGGTCCTCCGCGGCGACCTCGGGCTTCGATCCGATCGCGAGGAAGCCGACGACAATGACGCCGGTGACGACGACAAGCGTCAGCCATTTCCGGGCCTGAGATTGCGTGGAAGCCATGATCGCGCTGTCCGAGTGATGTCTCGGGCTTTGTCGCGCAGGCACGGCGGTGCGTTCATGGCGCCCTCTCCCCGCGAGCGGGGAGAGGGCGAAGGCCTCAAAACACCTTGCGGATCCAGTTGTGCGGATCGTTGGTGCGGCCGTACTGGATGTCGACGAGCTGCTTGCGCAGGCCCATGGCAACGGGACCGGCGGTGCCGCCCGAGATCTCGAAATCGCCGCTGACCGAGCGCACCTTGCCGATCGGCGAGATCACGGCGGCGGTGCCGCAGGCGAAGGCTTCCTTTAGTCGGCCCGAGGCCGCGTCCTTGCGCCACTGGTCGAGCGAGTACGGCTCCTCGCGCACGGTCTTTCCGGCATCGCGGGCGAGCGCGATGATAGAGTCGCGGGTGATGCCGGGCAGGATGGTGCCGAGCGGCGGCGTCGAGAGCGAGCCGTCGTCGAACACGAAGAACACATTCATGCCGCCGAGCTCCTCGATGTAGCGGCGCTCGACCGCGTCGAGGAACACGACCTGATCGCAGCCGTGCTGGATCGCTTCGGCCTGCGCGCGCAGGCTCGCCGCATAATTGCCGCCGCATTTGACAGCGCCCGTGCCGCCGACGGCGGCGCGCGTGTAGTTCTCGGAAACCCAGATCGAGACCGGCGCAGGCCCGCCCTTGAAATAGGAACCGACGGGCGAAGCGATCACCGCGAAGATGTATTCCGACGACGGCTTGACGCCGAGGAAGGTCTCGCTCGCGATCATGAAGGGCCGCAGATAAAGGCTACCCTCGCCGCCCGGCATCCAGGCGCGATCGATGCGCACGACCTGCTCGACCGCCTCGATGAAGACGTCTTCCGGCAATTGCGCCATCGCCATGCGGTCGGCAGAATCCTTGAAGCGGCGCGCATTGGCGTCGGGGCGGAACAGGTTCACACCGCCGTCGTCGCGCTTGTAGGCCTTCAGGCCCTCAAAAATTTCCTGGGCGTAGTGCAGGACCGCGCCGGCCGGATCGATCTGGAAGTTGGCGCGCGCCTCGACCTTCGCCTCGTACCAGCCGCCCTTGGCCTGGTTGTAGCGGACCACAGCCATGTGATCGGTGAAGACGCGTCCGAAACCGGGGTCGACCAGCTTGGCGACCCGGTCCTTCTCGGGCGTTGGATTGGATGCGGGCTGGATGTCGAATTTCATGCTCATGTCCTTGCCTCCCGCTGCCGGTGGCGGCGCTGTTTCTCGCGCCGGCCGCCCCTGTTCGGGCCCGGCTGGCTTGATGTGGTTTCTGGCCGAACCACCGCCAGCCTTGTTACGGCCGGTTTCCGTGGCCAGCATGTCCTCCGAGGACATGCTTTTGCGGAAGGCGGAAGTCCAGTATGTTTTGCCGAAATGCCGCTCGACAATCGCACGGTAGATCTGATCCGGCCGTCGCCGCCTGTCTGGCTTTACTCCGGCCGCCGTCAGGAATGTCACCCGACGCGAAACGATCTAAAATTTCGTGCGGGCTGATCGTTTTGTAACATTGAACCCAAGATACGTCAATATGACTGACATAAATTTCGCGACTCCCTCTCAAGACGTTGCCGAGCCACGGCCGGCGGCAGGCGAAGGAGGCAATTTGCGCTGGGATATCATCGAGCTGCTGTTCTTCGCCTATCGCGATTTCGTCGGCGATCCCGACCAGGAACTGGAGGCGTTCGGCTTCGGCCGGGCCCATCACCGCGTCATGCACTTCGTCTATCGCTATCCCGGGCTGAAGGTCGCCGACCTGCTCGACGTCCTGCGTATCACAAAACAGTCGCTCGGCCGGGTGCTCAAGCAGCTGCTGGACGAGGGCTACATCGTGCAGAAGACCGGCGACAATGACCGCCGCCAACGCCTGCTCTACGCGACGCCGAAGGGCGAGGCGCTGGTACAGAAACTCGCCGGCCTGCAGACCACGCGGATCACCAAGGCGCTCGCCGAGATGGCGCCTGATGATGCCGAGACCGTCAAGCGCTTTCTGCGCGCGATGATCGACCGCGACGATCCGGACAAGGTGCTGGAGACGATCTTCGCCGCCAATCAAGACTCAAAGGAGTGACCGTGCCGCTCGCTGCCACGCTCGCCCGCCCGCCGGCGCAACCCGCTGACGACGCCCCGCATCTGCTGCTGGTCGACGACGACCGCCGCATCCGCGATCTGCTCTCACGATTTCTCGCGGCCGAAGGCTATCGCGTCACCACCGCAGCAAGTGCCGGCGATGCCCGCGCCAAACTGCTCGGACTGCATTTCGACCTGCTGATCCTCGACGTGATGATGCCCGGCGAAACCGGCTTCGATCTCGCCCGCTTCATCCGCACATCCTCCTCGGTGCCGATCGTGATGCTGACGGCGCGGCACGAGGCCGAAGCCCGCATCGAGGGCCTGCAGATCGGTGCCGACGATTACGTCGCAAAACCGTTCGAGCCGCGCGAGCTGGCACTGCGCATCAACAACATCCTCAAGCGCGCGGCGCCGCCGGTGCAGGCCGTAGCGGTGGAGAAGATCGCGTTCGGCCCGTACGTCTATCACCTGGATCGCGGCGAGTTGCGCCAGGGCGAGGAAGTCATCCATCTCACCGACCGCGAGCGCGAGATGCTGCGCATTCTCTCGGAAACGCCGGGCGAGACCGTGCCGCGCAGCGCGCTGACGGGCAATGGCAGCGTCAACGAGCGCGCCGTCGACGTGCAGATCAACCGCCTCAGGCGCAAGATCGAGACCGATCCCGCCAATCCGCTGTTCCTGCAGGCGGTACGCGGCATCGGCTACCGGCTGGTCGCCTCGCCATAGTCAAGTGAAGCGCGCTATATGAGCACGATCGACACTGGCCTGACGCTGCTCCGAAGCGCCGCCGGGCGCGTCTCTGCCGCCAATGGCTGGATGGGCAATGCGTTCAAGGGCTGGATGCCGACCGGCCTCTATGCGCGCGCCCTGCTCATCATGATCGTGCCGATGGTGATCCTGCAGACCGTGGTCGCCTTCGTGTTCATGGAGCGGCACTGGAACACGGTGACACGGCGACTGTCGGCCGCTGTGGTGCAGGACATCGCCGCGCTGATCGACGTCTACAAAAGCTATCCGCAGGACAAGGACCGCGCGCAGCTCAAGAGCATCGGGCAGCGGTTGCAGTTGGTGGTCGATTTCCTGCCCCCCGGCGACATGCCGCCACCGGGACCAAAACCGTTCTTCTCGCTGCTCGACCAGACGCTGTCGGTGCAGCTCGGCCAAAAGATCGGACGCTCGTTCTGGATCGACACCGTCGGCCGCTCCAACCTCGTCGAGATCCGGATCCAGCTCGACGATGCCGTGATGCGCGTGTTCGCGCAGCGCAGCGCGGCCTACGCCTCGAACTCGGAGATCTTCCTGTTCTGGATGGTCGGCACGTCCTCGATCCTGCTGATCGTGTCGGTGCTGTTCCTGCGCAACCAGATCAAGCCGATCCTGCGGCTTGCGGACGCCGCGGAAAGTTTCGGCAAGGGCCGCGAGGCGCCGAACTTCAGGCCGCGCGGCGCGCGCGAGGTGCGGCGCGCGGCGGGCGCCTTCCTCGAGATGAAGTCGCGCATCGAACGCGCGATGGAGCAGCGCACCGCGATGCTCGCCGGTGTCAGCCACGATCTGCGCACCATCCTCACCCGCTTCAAGCTCGAGCTCGAGCTGATCGGCGACAGTCCCGAGCTCGAGGGCATGCGCAAGGACGTCGACGAGATGTCGATGATGCTGGAGGATTACCTCGCCTTTGCCCGCGGCGATTCCGGCGAGCAGTCGCAGCCGACCGACATGGCGCAGGCGCTGGAGGAATTGCGCTGCGACGCCGAACGCCACGGTCACACCGCGACCGTGACATTCACTGGGCTGCCCGTGGTGACAGTGAAGCCGGCCTCGTTCAAGCGCTGCCTCGCCAATCTCGTCACCAATGCCGCGCGCTACGGCAAGGCCATCGCCATCTCCGGCCAGCGCGATCATCGCTATCTGACCGTCACGGTCGACGACGACGGCCCCGGTATCCCCGCGCATTTGCGCGAGGAAGTGTTCAAGCCGTTCCTGCGGCTCGACAATGCCCGCAACCAGGACGAAGGCGGCACGGGCCTCGGGCTCGCGATCGCCCGCGACATCGCCCGGTCCCACGGCGGCGACATCACGCTCGGTGACAGCCCCATGGGTGGATTGAGGGCGATCGTGCGGATACCCGTGTAGCGGTTCTCAACCTCTCCCCGTAAGAACGGGGCGAGGGAGCGCACCAGCTTCGGGGCGACGAACTCATTTCGGCAGCAACGCCTTCAGCTTGTCGACGTCGCGCACGTTCATCTTGAAGCCGCCGGGCATCACGATGTCGCCGGGCTTCTGCTCGGGCTTGCAGGCGCCGAGCCATTTCGCCTCCAGCGTCATGGTGGTATCGCGCCCCGCGGTCCCGGCGGCGCCGCCTTGCGCGTGCGTGGAGGTCTTCACCGTGTAGGCCGAGTTGAAGTCGCCGGTGATCTCGGCATGCGAGGTCGTGCTGATGCCGGCCACGCTGCACTCGGAATCGCTGACATAGCCGGTCGCGGTCTTCTTGACGTCCTGCTTGGAGCAGATCTGCTTGGCCATCGGGGAGACGTTGTTGGCCATCTCCTTGTCGACGGTCTCGTCGGTGCAATGCTGCATGGTCATCTCCGGCATCGCCGAGCCTGACCTGACCATCTTCATTTCCCAGAGACCGGCCTTGCGCACCGGCAGATCGTCGGCAAAGGCGCTTCCGGCCGATACCAAGAGACAAGCGACTGATCCGAGCAAAGCAAGCTTGCGCGTCATAGCGGAGACTCCCGGCTGAGATGTCGTGGCTGGCGTTTCGAAAGCGCCTCAGTAGAGCGTGCGGATCGGCCGGTCGGCGGCGCCATAGGGCACCCAGCGGCAGGAAAACGAGATGTAGCCGCCCTCATAGGCCTGCACCGCGAGGAACTTCACCACTTTGCCGTAGCGCGCGCAGTGATCGACCGCGAGCTGGCGCGCATCGACCTGGGTTGCCATGGAATAGGCGATGATGCCGCCGGTGTCGTTGCCCTTGAAGGGCGGCACCGGAAAGAGGTCGGCGCGCGCCGACTGGCTCGCCATGATTCCCAAGGCAAGAAGGCCCGCGGCCGCAATGATTCGCATTCCCGTCACTCCGATTGGTTGGCACCAGTTTACGGTACCGGCGCGACGGTGAAAAGAACGGAAGGCCTCTCGGCCGCGACGTTGTGATCAACTCCTGGCCGAGTGTTGCCGCGCTGCACTTGACCTCCTCTGCCCTTCGCGGCACCGTCCGACCCTCACAGATCATGCTGTCTGGATTGCCCATGCGCGCCCCCTCCCTGAAATCGCTCCGCTTTGCCGCCGTTCTCGGCCTCATGTTCGGGGCACTGTCGCTCGGAGAGGCCAGGGCGGCCAATCCGCTGGAGCTGAACTTCTGGCTGAGCGGGCCGCGTTACGATGGCAATGTCGCCGAATGCGACAAGGCGCTGCCGACGATCTCGACCCAGTTCTGGGAGAAGGAAAGCTCGTTCTGGAATTCGCCGCTGAAGATCACGGGCTTCGCGAACGTTCACGAGACGGCCTTCCGCCCCTGGGCATCGGACAACATTCCGCGCCGCTATTGCACCGGCGAGGCCATGCTCACCGACGGCAAGATGCGCCGCGTGCACTTCTCGATCATCGAGGATGGCGGCTTTGCCGGCTACGGCCAGGGTGTCGAATGGTGCGTGGTCGGGCTCGACCGCAACTGGGCCTACAATCCGTCCTGCCGCGCCGCCAAGCCTTGAACTGAAGAGCCCTAAGCCGAGGCGCTGATTCGGACCGATCAAGCGACCGGACGTCGGCCGCTCGAAATTTGTTCTTGAAATGTTCTTATTGGCTGCTAGGCTGATTGCACAGTCTAGTTGAGGGGCGTCGCCATGTTTCATTTTAGATTGCAGTCGTTCTCCCGTCTCGTGATCTCGCTGACCCTTATCTCGTTGACCCTTGCCATCGGGCTGATCTCGCTGACCGGCGTCGCAAGGGCGCAGGACAAGCGGCAGAACGCGCCCGGCGAATTCGACTTCTATGTGCTGTCGCTGTCGTGGTCGCCGTCCTTCTGCGAGGAAGCGGCCGAGCGCGGTCGCAGCGGCGGGCGCTCGAACATCCAGTGCGAGGGACGGCCCTATTCCTTTGTGGTGCATGGGCTGTGGCCGCAATATGAGAGCGGCTTTCCGGAATATTGCCAGCGGCCGTCGCCGCGGCTGAACCGCAACATCGTCTCCTCGATGCTGGATTTGATGCCGGCGCCAGGCCTGATCTTCAACGAGTGGGACAAGCACGGCACCTGCTCCGGCCTCGATGGCCGCAACTATTTCGAGACGATCCGCAAGGCGCGCGCCGCGATCAAGATTCCGGCCGAATATCTCGACCTGTCGCAGGCCAAGACCGTGGCGCCGGGCGAAGTCGAAGAAGCCTTCATCAAGGCTAATCCGGGCCTGAGCAACGCGGCCGTCTCGGTCACGTGCAACCGGACCCGGCTCTCCGAGGTTCGCATCTGCCTCAGCAAGGACCTGCAATTCCGTGCCTGCGAGGAGCTCGAACGCCGCAGCTGCCGCCGCGATCAGGTGACGATGCCGCCGATCAGGGGCGGTTAGCATAGGTATCCGTGCTCCGGACGCGGCGCAGCGTCTCTTCGACGATGCGCTGCAGAGCGTCCGGGACACTCGCGCTTGCCTCTTTGCTCAAGCCGCCGCGTGGCGTAGTGCTCTTGCATGAACTATCGCCACGCCTTTCACGCCGGCAACTTCGCCGATGTCATCAAGCACATCGTGCTGGCGCGCATCCTCACTTATTTGCAGGACAAGCCGGCCGCCTTCCGCGTCATCGACACCCATGCGGGTGCGGGCCTGTATGATCTCGACAGCGACGAAGCGCGCCGCAGCGGCGAGTGGCTGACGGGAATTGCGCGGCTGATGCAGGCGCGCCTATCGAACGAGACAGTGGCGCTGACCAAGCCCTACATGGACATCGTTCGCGCCTTCAACCCGAAGGGCGAACTCAAGGCTTATCCGGGCTCGCCCCTGATCGCCCGCGGCCTGATGCGGCCGCAGGACCGGCTCGTGGCCTGCGAGCTCGAGCCGAAGGCACGCAAGGCGCTGATCGACGTGCTGCGGCGCGACGAACAGGCCCGCGTGGTCGATCTCGACGGCTGGATGGCGCTGCCGGCTTTCGTGCCGCCGAATGAGCGGCGCGGGCTCGTGCTGATCGACCCGCCCTTCGAGGCCAAGGACGAGTTCGAAAGGCTGGGCGAAGCCTTCTCCGCGGCCTTCGCAAAATGGCCGACCGGTATCTATGTAATCTGGTACCCCGCCAAATCCAGGCGCGCCACCGACACGCTGGCGCAACTCGTGGCGCGCACCGCAGCTGCAGCAAAAACGCCGGGAAAATGTCTCCGCCTCGAATTCAGCGTCGCGCCGCAAGCCGATGGCGGAGCACTCACCTCGGCCGGACTTCTGATCGTCAATCCGCCCTACACGCTGCAAGGCGAGCTCAAGACGATCCTGCCCGAGTTGGAGATGCCGCTCGGCCAGGGTGGCGCTGCCAGATTCCGATTGGAGATACCGCGCCCGTAACACTCCGGCATTCTTGGGAAAAATATGCAGGAGCGGTAGTCAATCTGCAAAGAACCGTATTATGCTGTTTCCGTGACTGGCTTTACGTTCCGCTTCCGCGAATGGTTGCGGCGGAGTGAAGGCCTAAGAAAGATCCGGTCGGACCGATGGGTCCGCACAAGGATGGCCAGCTCTCCCGGGCTTCGTAACGCCCGGTCATGTCGCGACGCGCGTCTGCGTTGCGACGGAGGAGCAATGAGGGGGAGTTTCCCGATGGCCAATACGGGAACGGTCAAGTTCTTCAACGGCGAGCGCGGCTATGGCTTCATCAAGCCGGACGACGGCGGTCGCGATGTCTTCGTTCACATCACCGCCGTTGAGCGGGCGGGACTGAAGGACCTTGCCGAAGGACAGCGTATTACATTCGAAGTCGAACCGGACAAGAAGGGGAAGGGGCCGAAGGCGGTCAATCTCGTGATCCTTTCGTAGCGGACCTGCCCCAAAAAAACCTGACGCAAAAAAAGTCCCGGCCGCGAGCGGCCGGGAGGCTACAGTCCGGTATTTTCTTATTTCGCTATCAGAAGTGATAGTTCACGCCTGCGCGCACGACGCTGGCGCTATAGCCGTTTGACACGCCTGTAATTGCGAACTGGCTGGACGACAGATCGATGTAGAGATATTCGAGCTTCGCGCTCCAGTTGGGCGCAAGGCCGACTTCCGCGCCGACGCCGGCGGTCCAGCCGGCCGTCGTGTGCGTCTCTGTCAAGCCAAAGGTCTGCGCACGCAGCTCACCGAAGGCGAGGCCCGCGGTGCCGTAGACCAGCACGTTGCTGAAGGCGTAGCCGGCGCGGCCGCGCAGCGTGCCGAACCAGGGATTGGAGAACTTCCACGGCGCGAAGGTGTCATCGGCACCCGCGGCCTGGATATCGCCCTCGACGCCGAACACAAACGGGCCGCTCTGGAAATTGTAGCCCGCCTGCACGCCGCCGACGAAGCCGGAGGGCTTGGCGGGATTGTTGCTCACCGAGCCCCATTCATAGCCGAGATTGCCGCCGATATACGGGCCGGCCCAGCTATAGGCGTTGAGCGGCTGATTGACCGTATAAGGCGCACGCTGCCCGTAATTGAGATCGGCGGCCTCTGCCGAAGCCGTCCAGCCGGCTGCAACCAACATGGCTGCGCCTACAACGAGCCTCTTCATTCCATACTCCAACGCAACTGCCGTAACCGGTGCGATGTCCGCACCGCCGCGCCTGGACAAACCGCATGGTTACGGAACCACCATTTTTTCGCGTAAGATTTATCGAGAGTTTTAAGTTAAAGGGCTGTTAAGACCCGTTACCGCGCTGTTAACAGACTTAAGGAAGCGTTACCGGGAACTGCGCGCCATCCTGTGCGTGCGGCATGGCCGGAACTTCAAATCGGCCTCCCCAGCGCCTAAATTCGCACCATGGTTCACGATTCCTCCGACAAGCCGGGCGAGGCACGCGCGCGCAAAGCGCGGCAAGCCGCGACTGACACGCCATCCCTGGAGACGGCCCCGCCGGACCTCGATCCCGCCACCAATGGTGGCGACGAGGAGGACGATGCGCGGCTGCCGGACATTCTGGAGGAAAGCGGCGCGATCGGTGAAGAGCCGCTGGCGTCAGGCCACGAGGCGATCGAGCGCGCCGTCCGGCTCGCCCCCACCTCGCCCGGCGTCTATCGCATGCTCAGTGCCAACGCCGACGTGCTCTATGTCGGCAAGGCCAAGAACGTCAAAAAGCGTCTGTCCAATTACGCCCGCCAGAGCGCGCCGCTGCCGGCGCGCATCCTGCGCATGATCGCAGCCACGGTGACCGTGGAGATCGTCTCGACCACGACCGAGACCGAGGCGCTGCTGCTGGAAGCCAATCTGATCAAGCAGCTGCGGCCGCGCTTCAACGTTCAGCTGCGCGACGACAAATCGTTTCCCTATATCCTGATCACCGGCGACCATTGGGCGCCGCAAATCCTCAAGCATCGTGGCGCGCAGACCCGCCCCGGGCGGTATTTCGGCCCGTTCGCCTCCGCCGGCGCGGTCAACCGCACCATCACCGCACTTCAGCGCGCATTCCTGATCCGCTCCTGCACGGATTCCTTCTTCGAGAGCCGCACCCGGCCCTGTCTGCTCTACCAGATCCGCCGCTGCGCCGGCCCCTGCACCCGCGAGATCGATTTCGGCGGCTATGCGACGCTAGTGCGCGAAGCCACCGACTTCCTTTCCGGCAAGAGCCATGCGGTGAAGCAGGAGCTTGCCGCCGAGATGGAGAAAGCCTCCGGCGAGCTCGAGTTCGAGAGCGCGGCGCTCTACCGCGACCGCCTCGCCGCGCTGTCGGCGATCCAGTCGCAGCAGGGCATCAATCCGCGCACGGTCGAGGAAGCCGACGTGTTCGCCATCCACCAGGAGGGCGGCTTCTCCTGCGTCGAAGTGTTCTTCTTCCGCACCGGCCAGAACTGGGGCAACCGCGCCTATTTTCCGCGTGCCGAGAAGACCTATACGCCTGAGGAGGTGCTCGGGTCCTTCCTCGCCCAGTTCTACGACGACAAACCGCCGCCGAAGACCATCCTGCTCTCGCACGAGATCGAGGAGAGCGACCTGCTGGCCAACGCGCTGTCGATCAAGGCCGGCCACAAGGTCGAGGTGACAGCGCCCAAGCGCGGCGAGAAGAAGGAGCTCGTTACCCACGCGCTGACCAATGCGCGCGAGGCGCTCGGCCGCAAGCTCGCGGATACCGCGACTCAGAGCCGCCTGCTCGACGCCATGGCCACAACGCTGAGCCTGCCCCACGCGCCCAAGCGCATCGAGGTCTACGACAACAGCCACATCCAGGGCACCAATGCGGTCGGTGCGATGATCGTCGCCGGTCCCGATGGTTTCGTGAAAAACCAGTACCGCAAGTTCAACATCAAATCGGAAGGGATCACGCCGGGCGACGACTTCGCCATGATGCGCGAGGTGCTGGAGCGTCGTTTCAAGCGCCTGATCAACCCGCCCGAGGAAGGCACGGCCAAAGCCAAGGACGATGATTTCCCGCAATGGCCCGACCTCGTGATCATCGACGGCGGCCGCGGCCAGCTCAATGCTGTCAGGGAAATCTTCGCCAATCTCGGCCTGACCCAGGTCTCGCTGATGTCGGTCGCCAAGGGCCCGGACCGGGATGCCGGCCGCGAGACCCTGTTCATGCCGGAGCGCGAGGCGATCAAGCTGGAGCCGCGCGATCCCGTGCTCTATTTCATCCAGCGCCTGCGGGACGAGGCCCACCGTTTCGTCATCGGCTCGCACCGCAAGCTGCGCAAGAAGGACATCCGCGAGGCCGGTTTGCAGGAGATTCCGGGCATCGGCCCGTCACGCAAACGGGCCTTGCTGCACCATTTCGGAACCCTGAAGGAGATCGAGCGGGCCTCGATTGCCGATCTCGGCAAGGTTCCTGGGGTGAGCGCCGAGAGCGCCCGCAGGATATTCGACTATTTCCATCCCCAGCCGGGGTGAACTAAAGGGGCTGTAGTCATATGGTCGTCGCATCCTGTACCTCAGTGGGGACGGACGGTTGACCTTCAGGCTTGAGCGGTATTGGTAGGACGAATGAACATCGCCACGACACGAGGGACGACCAGCCGCGCGATGTCCCTCCCGAACATCCTGACCTATGGCCGGATCGCCGCGATCCCGGTCGTGGTCGGATGCATCTATGCGCAATCGATCATGGACTATCCGTTGTGGCTGCGCTGGGTCGCGGTCGCGATCTTCATCGGCGCTGCGGTCACGGATTATCTCGACGGCTATTACGCCCGGATCTGGAATCAGCAATCGGCTTTCGGCCGGATGCTGGACCCGATCGCCGACAAGCTGCTGGTCGCCTCCTGCCTCCTCATGTTGGCCGCCGACGGCATCATCCATGGGTGGTCGCTGTGGGCCGCCATCGTGATCCTGTGCCGCGAGATCCTGGTCTCGGGCCTGCGCGAATATCTGGCGGCGCTGCGCGTCAGCGTACCCGTGACCAAGCTCGCCAAGTGGAAGACCACCGTTCAGCTGGTCGCCATCGGTTTCCTGCTCGCCGGTCCTGCCGGTGACGAAGTCGTCCCCATGGTCTCGCTGATCGGCCTCATCCTGCTGTGGGCCTCGGCGATCCTGACCATGTACACCGGCTACGACTATTTCCGTGCCGGCATCCATCACCTCATCAAGGAGGATGAGGCATGAAGGTGAAGTATTTCGCCTGGGTGCGCGAGCGCGTCGGCAAGGCCGAGGAAATCATCGAACCACCTGCGACCGTGCGCACCGTCGAGGAGCTGATCGCCTGGCTGTCCGGCCAGAACGAGGCGTATGCCTATGCGTTCGAGAAGCCGAAAGTGATCCGCACCGCGATCGACCATGCCCATGTCAAGGCGGACGCCGCGATCGCGGGCGCCCGCGAGATCGCGTTCTTCCCGCCGATGACCGGCGGTTAGGTCATGACCTCCTCCACCACCTGCCCCGTCGCCATCCGCATCCAGGAAGACGATTTCGACATTGCACGCGAGATCGCGGTTCTGACCAAAAGCCGCACCGACATCGGCGCGGTCGTCAGCTTTTCCGGCATCTGCCGTGCCGACGAGGACAGCTCGAACATCGCGGCGCTCACGCTCGAACACTACCCAGGCATGGCCGAGGAAGAGATCAAGCGCCATGTCGGCGAGGCCATCTCGCGCTGGCCGCTGAGCGGCGTCACCGTCATCCATCGCGTCGGGCGGTTCATGCCCGGCCAGAACATCGTGCTGGTGCTCACCGCCTCGCAGCACCGCCGCGCGGCGTTCGAGGCCGCCGAGTTCCTGATGGATTATCTCAAGACCAGCGCGCCGTTCTGGAAGAAGGAAGAGAGCGCCACCGGCACCGGTTGGGTCGAGGCCCACGCCCGTGACGACGAGGCCGCTGCACGCTGGACCAAATCCTGATGGCAAGAATTTCGAAAAAGACCATGCGCGGCCGCGCCGCGCCCAAGCTCGCCAGGGTGGGCCGTGGCGAATTGCTCACGCTGCTCGACTACGTCCGCTATGCCGTGAGCCGCTTCAATGAGGCGAAACTTGCCTTCGCCCATGGCACGACCGATCCGGTTGCCGAAGCCGCCTTCCTGGTCTGCGAAGCCCTGCATCTGCATCCCGACCAGTTCGAGAACTTTGCCCATGCGCGCGTCACCGCGGCGGAGGGCAAGGCCCTGCTCGATCTCATCCACCAGCGCGTCACCACGCGCAAACCGGCCGCCTATCTCGTCAACAAGATCTACATGCGCGGCCTGCCCTTCTATGTCGACGAGCGCGTCATCGTTCCGCGCTCATTCATCGGCGAGCTCCTGGATTCGCATTTCGGCGGCGACGGCGAGGCGGGCTCGCTGATCGACGATCCCGCCTCCGTCGAGCGCGTGCTCGACCTCTGCACCGGATCAGGGTGCCTTGCGATCCTCGCTGCGTATCATTTCCCGAACGCCGTGGTCGACGCCGTCGACATCTCCAAGGGCGCGCTTGAAGTTGCCGCGCGCAATGTCGGCGAACACGGGCTGAACGAGCGGATCACGCTCCATCGTGGCGATCTGTTCGCGCCGCTTGGCAAGGCCAGATACGATCTGATCATCACCAACCCGCCTTACGTCGACGCGGAAGGCATGGCGGCGCTGCCGCCGGAGTGCCGGGCCGAGCCGAAGCTTGCCTTCGACGGCGGCGTCGACGGTCTCGATGTCGTCAGGCGCATCCTGCGCGACGCACCCGATCATTTAACGGCGGATGGCGGCTTGATCTGCGAGATCGGCCGTGGCCGCGAGCTGGTCGACGAGGCCTTTCCGGAACTGCCCCTGCTCTGGCTCGACACCGAGGATTCCGAGGGCGAAGTGTTCTGGGTCGCGGCTGCCGATCTGAACTGATCAACGCGCGCGGCGGAACAACTCAAATTCCGCCACGTTCATCCCCCGACGAATTTTCTCGCTCTCGGAGGATGTCCGCATGCTCGCGCCATCGGGCGAATTGCTGCGCGCCGGCATGGCGCTGAAACTCAACCATCTCAAGCGCGCCGCGCGCTCTTACCTGCGTGACCGCGCCAGCCAGACCACCGGACGGGTGACGTCTTATGCGGTTGCGGCGGGATTGTTCGCGGTGGCCGGGTTGTTCGTGATCGCGGCCTTCTTCGTCGGCCTGGTCGCGCTATATCGCTGGGTCGCCATCACCTACGGACAATTCTGGGGCTTCGGTGCCGTTGGAGCTGTATTGCTGGTGCTGGCCGCGATCTGCGCCGGGGTGGCGATGGCGCAAATGAACCGACGGACCAGGCCGATCGTGCCGCTCGCAAGCCGCATGCGCGTTGCGATTGCGACGCCGCGGATCCCGCGCGGAACTGTCAAGCAGGCAGTGAAAGAAGTGGCGACGACGATTCCGCTGGTGCCGCTCGCGCCGGGCGAACGCGGCCGCGACAGCAATGGTTCTTCGGCTCGCTCCACCAGGCCCGTGCAGCTTGGCCTGATGCTCGCGGCTCTCACCCTGGTCGGCTTCACCGCGGCGCGCCGGCGGCGCCCCGCCCGCAGACAGGATGCATGATGCCGGCGCGGCCGACCGAGCAGCTCGACAGCTGGCTGCTGGTGGCCGCCACAGCCGTGTTCGTGCTGACCGCAGAGCGCTATTTTCAAGAATCCGGGCTCATCCACCCGGAACCGCCGCAAGACCATCGCAACGTCGAAGCGAATTCACCGGAAACGAACCCGGCAAGCGCGGCCATGCAGCCCCGCCATGGCCGCGGCTCGACGAGCCCGTTCAAAATCCCCTGGGCTGGCTGGAAGGATATTTTCTGGCGCACCTATCGGCGCATCGACGACGATCGTCTGCTGGCGACCGCCGGCGGCGTGGTGTTCTTCGGACTGCTCGCGATCTTCCCCGCCGTCACCGCGCTGGTCTCGTCCTACGGACTGTTCGCCGATCCCTCGACCATCAGTGGCAATCTCCAGACGCTCGCGACGATGCTGCCGGAGGGTTCGTTCCAGATCGTCTCGGACCAGGTCGCGCGGGTGGTCTCCAAGGGCAACACGGCACTGGGCGCCACCTTCCTGTTCGGCCTCGTGCTGGCGATCTGGAGCGCCAATGCCGGGGTCAAATCCATCTTCGACGCTCTGAACGTCGCCTATGAGGAGCGCGAGAAGCGCGGCTTCATCAAGCTGAACCTGATCTCCCTTTCGTTCACGGCCGGCGGCATCCTCGCGCTCTTGCTGATGGTGGCCGCCGTCGTCGCCCTCCCGCTTGCGCTCGATCACCTCGGCCTTGCGCCGGAGAGCAAGCTGATCGTGGCGCTGGCGCGCTGGCCGCTGCTGCTCGTCATCCTCCTGGCCGCGCTCGCCGTCCTCTACCGCTTCGCGCCGAGCCGCGATGCGCCGCGCTGGCAATGGCTGAGCATCGGCGCGGCGACCGCCGCCTTGCTATGGATCGCAGGCTCCGCGCTGCTGTCCTGGTATCTGTCGGCCTTCGCCAATTACAACGCGACCTATGGCTCGCTCGGGGCTGCGATCGGATTGATGACGTGGATGTGGATGTCCGCGATCGTCATCATGTTCGGCGCCGAGCTGAACTCGGAGATAGAGCGGCAAACCCTGCACGACACGACGACTGGAAGGCCCGAGCCGCTCGGCAGCCGCGAGGCGGTCTCGGCCGACACGGTCGGTGCCGCCGCGCCGTCTTGACTGACACCCCGCGCGGCTGCGCCCCGCTATCCCCTCGAATCAACAATGATGATAAGGTTGTGCGTGCTTGGGGAGCATGAGGCGCGACGGCTGCGAATGGCGGCCCGTGTTTTCCCGGGTGAGGCAGTCAGCTCTTGAGGCGTAACGCGCGGCATGATTCGCATTTCGACGATCTTCATCGCCATCTGCATGGTTCTGGTCGCGGCATCGCTTGGGCTCGTGCTCTACTCGGTCGCCGGTATCAACGGAACTGAATCCGCGATCGTGGCGCTGACCGCGCTGACCTTCCTGATCCTCTACAATGCGGTCTCGATGCGGCTGCGCGACCGCAGCGATGTCGGCGGCCAGATCGCCGACCTCTCGCGCGGCACCGCCGACCTCGCCCGCCAGGTGGCCGAGTTCGGGCGCCGGTTAGCTGCGATCGAGGGCCGTATCGCCTCGTCCAACTCGACCAATTCCGATCGGGTCCAGTCGGTGGTCGGCGAGATCAACGAGCTCGGCGGCCTGGTCAGGCAGCTTGCCGCCACGGTGTCGACCCATGAGGACCTCTTGGCCGGTCATGCGCCGGCACCGCCCCCCGCTCCGGTCACAAGGCCGGCGGTGGAAGCGCCGATCGACCTGATTGCCCCCTTGGAGGAGCGGCCGGCCGCGCCTCCTCCGCTCCCTGCAGCGCCTCCGCGGCCGGCGCCGCCGTCGGTCCCGCCCCAGACCGCCAGCGCGGTTCCTGCCATCAACGGCCGCAACCAGACCCAGATGCTGGCGACGCTGCGCGGCGCCATCGACGAGAACCGCATCGACATCTTCCTTCAGCCGATGGTGACGCTGCCGCAGCGCAAGGTCCGGTTCTACGAAGCCGTGACCCGGGTGCGTGACGAGCGTGATCAGCTGATTGCCGCCGAGGAGTTCATCAGCATCGCCGAGGCCTCCGGGTTGATCGGACGGATCGACAACATGGTGTTGCTGCGCTGCGTCCAGGTGCTGCGCCGGCTGATGGTGCGCAACAAGGATGTCGGCGTGTTCTGCAACGTCGCGGCCTCCACGCTCGGCAATTCCACCACCTTCGCGCAATGCCTCGACTTCCTCGAGGCCAATCGCGCGCTGGCGCCGTCGCTGGTGCTGGAGTTCAAGCAATCGACCTTCCGCGCGCTCGGTCCGGCCGAGACCGAAAATCTGGCTGCGCTGGCGCAGCGCGGCTTCCGCTTCTCGATGGACCATGTCACCGACCTCAGGATCGAGCCGCGCGAACTTGCCGACCGCGGTGTCCGCTTCATCAAGGTTCCGGCGTCACTCCTGCTCGACCCGAAGCAGGCCTCGACCTCGGACATTCATCCCTCGGACCTGTCCGACCTGCTCGGCCGCTTCGGCATCGACCTGATCGCGGAGCGGATCGAGGGCGAGCGCGCAGTGGTGGACCTGCTCGACTATGACGTGCGGTTCGGCCAGGGCTTTCTGTTCGCGCCGCCCCGGCCATTGCGGCCTGAGGGGGCATCTGCTACCGGCGGGGCCTCGCCGAACCAGGCGCAAGACATTCAGGGATCCAATGGCCCCGGTATATCAAGCTCAGGCGCAAAATCAGCCGCGCCGTCTACCGCTCCGTCCCAGCGCATCACCGGCAACGCGGCGCTCGCGCGCCGCATCTGATCGGCCGCGCGCGTCATGACCACGCTGCATTTCGCCCAAAGCCTGCGCGAGCTCGTAGGTGGGGTCGATGTCGTGCTCAGCGACATCTGGGGCGTGGTCCACAACGGCCTGGAATCCTTCCCCGAGGCCTGCGAGGCGTTGCACACCTATCGCAGCCACGGCGGTACGGTGATCCTGATCACCAACGCGCCGCGCCCGGCCGACTCGGTGCAGCGGCAATTGCGCAAGCTCGGCGTCGCCGACGAAACCTACGACGCGATCGTCTCGTCCGGCGATTTGACGCGGCTCTATGTCGCCGAGCATCCCGGGCGAAAAATGTTCTGGCTCGGTCCCGAGCGCGACAATTCGATCTATCGCGGCCTCGACGCGAAGACCGCGCCGCTGGAAGAAGCCGACTACATCGTCTGCACCGGCCTCTATGACGACGAGACCGAGACCGCCGAAGACTATCGCGGCATGATGCTGAAGGCGCGCGAGCGCAAGCTGACGCTGGTCTGCGCCAACCCCGACATCGTGGTCGAGCGCGGCGACCGGCTGATCTATTGCGCCGGCGCGATCGCGGAGCTGTACCGCGAGCTCGGCGGCGAGGTGATCTTCTACGGCAAGCCGCACCGGCCGATCTACGAGCGCGCGATGGCGCTCGCCGGCGAACGCCAGGGCCATCCGATCGACCGGAAGAAGGTGCTGGCGATCGGGGATTCCGTCCGCACCGACCTCACCGGCGCGCGCGAATTCGGCATCGACTGCCTGTTCGTCACCCGCGGCATCCACGCCGAGGAGTTCGAGGGCCTCGACCAGCTCGATCCGAAGTCGGTGATGGAATTGTTCGGCCACCCGCCGAAAGCGCTGATGCGCGAATTGAAGTGGTGAGTTCCGAAATGCAGAAAGCCCGGGACGATCGTCCCGGGCTTTCCAAATTCAGCGGATGCCTTTGCAGCTCTTATGCGCTCGCCATGTCCGGGAAGACCGCCTCAATCTTGGTCTTCAGCGTCGCCGCGTTGAACGGCTTGACGATGTAGTTGTTCACGCCGGCCTTCTTGGCCGCGATCACGTTCTCGGTCTTCGATTCCGCGGTGATCATGATGAAAGGCGTGGTGGCGAGGTTGGGATCTGCGCGCACTTCGCGGAGCAGGTCGTAACCCGTCATCGGCTCCATGTTCCAGTCGGAGATCACGAGGCCGTACTTCTTGCCGCGCATCTTGTTCAGCGCCGCCGAACCGTCGCTGGCATCATCGATATTATCGAAGCCAAGCTGCTTCAGCAGATTCCGGATGATACGGATCATGGTGCTGTAGTCATCCACCACAAGAACCGGCATCGACAAATCAACCGCCATCTCGACTCCCCCAACGCATACCCAGGAATATCTAAAATCGGACCTGACAGACCGGGGCCCCTCAGTTCCATCTCCCAAGCACTAGCACCAAGGCGTTAAACAGCGCGTTAACTGGGGTGGCCCGCGACCGACCGAAATGTGGCTCCTTGCGACGGCCTCCTCCCGCTTGACTTCATCCGCCGGGTCACGCCACGGTCCCGGCCGGTCCCGCCGGCTCGAGAATTCCCCTGATGGCCCCGCAATTTACCGTTATCCGCGATACCACGCCGGATTCTGCCATCCTGAAGGGCGCGGTGGTCGCCATGGGCAATTTCGACGGGGTCCATCTCGGTCATCGGGCTGTCATTGCGGCGGCCCTGGAAATGGGCCGGGCGCATGGCCGCCCTGCACTGGCGCTGACCTTCGAGCCGCATCCGCGCCGGTTTTTCAGCCCCAACACCCCGCAATTCCGCCTCACCGACGAGCGCGCCAAGCTGCGGCTGCTGGCCGGGACCGGGCTCGCCGGCGCCGTCGTCATGACCTTCGACAAGGCCCGCGCAGGAACCACAGCGCAAGATTTCATTCACCATGAGCTGATCGGACGCCTTGGCGTCAGCGGCATTGCCGTCGGTTATGACTTCCATTTCGGCAAGGGCCGGGTCGGCTCGCCAAGCCTGCTGGTGAACGAGGCCCCCCGGCTCGGCATCGAGGTCGACGTGCAGCCGCATGTCGATATTGACGAGCGGCCGGTCTCCTCCAGCGCCATCCGGATCGCGCTCGCCGAAGGTCAGCTCGAAGAAGCCACGACCATGCTGGGCGCGCCCTGGTTCATCACCGGCGAGGTCATCCATGGCGAGAAGCGCGGGCGCGACCTCGGCTACCCCACCGCCAACATCCGGCTCGATGCCAATTGCGGCCTGAAGCACGGAATTTACGCCGTGCGGGTCGGCCGCGGCACCGAGCGGCTGAACGGGGTCGCAAGCTTCGGCCGCCGCCCGACCTTCGATAATGGCGCCCCGCTGCTGGAAATCTTCCTGTTCGACTTCAAGGGCGACCTTTACGGCCAGGCGCTGGACTGCGCC